>CDZN01005084.1_pt1 | contig 33813 bp, 34 predicted proteins | sample 557701 | NCBI WGS metagenome assembly CDZN01 (sample SAMEA3182089, study PRJEB8094) | gut metagenome | biome: human; feature: gut; material: Stool; isolation source: human stools | place: Canada | collected 2013-02-04 | reverse complement strand
GATATAATAGAGGACCGACATGGGCGCAAGTCCATCATCATCACCTCGCAACTGCCAACGGACAATTGGTATGATGCAATCGGAGACCCTACAGTAGCAGATGCCATTATGGATCGTATTATACATACGGCGCACCGGATTGAGCTGACAGGAGAAAGTGTCCGTAAAATGGCTGCATACAGAGGGAAATAAACTAAAATAATAATAACCCCATCGGTCAAGACTTTTTAAGGGGGCATTGTTGAATGTTTTAAGGGGGTAGAATCGCTTGGTTTTAGGGGGCAGCTTACACTGGATTTTCCAGCACGAAAGCAAAGACACAAAAAGGGGCAAAACAAGGGTGAAAAGAGGGAAAACGCTCCACACTGAAACGGGGTCGGAAGGAGCGAAAAACAAAGGCAAAAAAGGTGCGAGGAAAAAGCTGTGGTATGACCGAAATGAAATAACTTTTGTAATATGCAGAGTTGAGAGCTGAGCTGCTTTTGTCCCCACTTAAAAAATCGGGCACTAAAAAGATGGCGGTGGTTGATAGACCTTATAATGAAATATAGATATGGCAGTCAGGTTGAGAATAGAGATGCGGCATATCTTACCGCAATGGATTTTTTGACCTGTTGTACTATGCGTCGTAGGTCGCTTCGCTTGCTAAGTCCCAACCTCTGTCTCAACTCGGACGGCGATACCGGAGCGTTTTTTCGGGTGAAAAATTATCGCAGAGAATTTTTTGCCCGAAAACCCTCGGCTTGAACGTGGAGGTATTGTCCCTCCGAGTTAACTTCTTGAAGGGACTTGGCGAGTGAAGCGGGATTTTTACGCTATGCTGTTTGTAGAAGAATATAGAATAAGGTACTATGAGGGTGAAATTCTCAATCAGAATCAACTCAAGACATTATTATATTAGGTATATTAGCGGAGCAAAATGGCAATAAGAAGACGTTGTTCAATAAAAGACCTCTGTTCAATACGATTGAATAAGTAGTATTTATTGAACACGAAATGAATTAAGGAAAGAAAATTGTAGTATTTCCGCAGAAATAGAGAAATAAATTTGTTTGTAATAAATTAAATCGCTATTTTTGCAGAAAACTAACAGAATTATGATATTAAATTTAGAATTTAAGAATTATCGTTCCTTTAAGGGCACTTGCTCTTTTACTACAGAACCAACCTCATCTAAAGCAAAGGTTGAAAATCTGTGTGAGGTAGAAACTAATGCTGAAGGAAACAAGAAAGCTTTAAAGATATCTCTAATATTTGGTGCAAATGCATCTGGTAAGACTAATATCATAAAATTTTTGTATGGCTTTAGAAGATGGTTATTAAATATAGATAATCGTGTTGGTGAGGATATCGCTTTATATCAACCCTTCAAATTTGATAGCGCAACTGCCGATGCTCCTACAGAATTCACGATGGAGTTTATTGCACAAAAGGTACGTTATAAATATGAGGTGCATTTTGTAAGGCAACAAATTATATTGGAATCTTTAATATCATATCCAAATGGAAAGCAGACTCAATTATATGAACGTATATTATTGCCAGATAATAAAGAGTCTGACACTATAAAGTTTGGCTCCAGTCTTTCTTCGTTCAAAGCCTTTAATGTATTTAAGAATCAGTTGCTGATGTCAAAATTCTTAAAAGACACCCCATGTGAACCAATTACCAATGCTGCGAAATATTTAGTTGATATGGTAATCTCAAATGGTTTTCACGAAGACACGATACTTGGAGAAGATAAAGAGATGCTAAGATGGTTATATTCACATTCTGACTATAAAAAGATGTTAGCAGAATTTCTTACATTCGCCGATACTGGATTGACTGATTTTCAGTTGGAGAAACGAAGTGATGGTGTTGAAGTAACTAGTTTGCATGGATTGTATAAAGATGGAGAAGGTATAGGTAAAACTGATCTACCGCTGAAAGAAGAGTCTTTTGGAACAAGAGCCTTGTTTATTATTGGCTGTCATATTTTGCAAGCATTGCAGAATGGAAGTCCATTCTTTATAGATGAAATGGACTCAGGACTCCATTCATACATCACTAGATTAATAGTTGATATTTTTAGAAATGAGAGAATCAATAAAAACAATGCTCAATTGATTTTTACTACTCACGATGTGAATCTCCTTGATCAAAATTCTATCCGCAAAGACCAAATATGGTTTACAGAAAAAGATAAATATGGAGTTTCTGAGATGTTTACACTTTCGGACTTTGAAGATGTAAGAGAAGAAACATTATTTGCTAAGTGGTATATGAACAATAAATTTGGAGGAGTTCCATCATTGCAATCATTAGAAAAACTCTTTGTAGAGGATGGCAAGAAATAACGAGAATACGCGTCATAGTAAATATGTCATAAGGATAGTGTGCGAGGGAGAAAAGACTGAGCCATTATTCTTCACCAGTCTTTGTGATTTATACTTTAAAGATTGTGAAGATATGGATGTGCGTACAATACCTCAGCCTAATATTCCACAAGATGAAGAGGCTGAGAATTATTCTAGAGGAAACTATAAAGGCAAGAAGCGTAAGACAAAAACTCATGAAGAGAATCCTGTAGAAGATGTTGTAATTACCGGTACACCACCATTAAAATGGGTTCAATATGCACGACAGATTTTATCAGAAGGTGTAGATGAATCATGGGCTGTATACGACAAAGATGAACACCCGAAGCATGAAGAGGCTTTAGCCGAAGCCAACAAAGAAATTGAAGGCAAGAAGGTCAATATTGCATTCTCTTCAAGAAGTTTTGAATACTACTTACTGTTGCATTTCGAATACATTTATTACCCATTTGATGAAACGGAATGCGGTGAAAGAATAAATGGGAATAAACACATTTTTGAATGTGGTACAGGTAAAAATCCAGATAAAGATTGTGGTGGAAGAATATGTATTAATGGATACGCAAGATCTAAAGGTTATTGGCTGCAAACAAAATCATCGGATTCTACTTTCCCTATAGTTAAGGATAAGTTGATTAAAGGAATAATCAATGCGTGTAGATTAAGAGCAGAAAGCGATGCCAATACTGAAGAACCAATGTATTGTAGAAATCCATATACAAATGTAGATGTTCTTGTTGGTAGATTAATTGGAAAAATGACCATTTGCTATGACACTCCATATAATTATAATGAACATGGTAGCAATTGGTCTGTACAATTAAGTAATGATGGCTTGCGTATAACGAATCATAAGGAAGGACGGGAATTATTTAGAAAAGGAATGTTTTCAATATATGATTGGGAGAATAATACAAAAAAAGATTTGATTGAAAAGCCATTGTTGTTAGACAATAACTGTACAGAAGTAATACCGTGTGAACTTATGCCAAATGAAGTTGTAGTGATAGGAGCAGTCCCAAACAAAGAGATATTGCTACTACCTAAATTTGAATTTTAGAGATTTAATTCTTTATTTCTGCGAATTTATCGCAAAATTTACACATTAAATCTACAAATAAAGAATTAAGCAAATATTTATCTACATCAGAAAAGCCAACTTAAACTCCATTTTTTTGAAGTGTAAGTTGGCTCTACTATTGAGTAAAATGGTGCTAATAGAAAAACCTTTTTATAAAAAGACTTTTCTATTAGCCTATGTGTGTATAGTCCACCCGTGAATAGGATTCAGCAATACAGCAAACGATTGGTCGGGCTGTCCGTGATAGAGCAATCCTCCGACAATACCCGTTCTGCCATCGGGATATACCTGTCGGAATCCGAATGAGTGAGGCGCAGAGTCATAGTAGAGTTCAATCTCACACGGGCAGTTTGGATTTTCTTCCCATTGTTTCAAACGGTCAATACATTTCTGCAATGTTTCATTCTTGATTTCCTTTGCGTAGGCAACAGCCTTTTCATAACGCTCTTGACATAAAATCTTCATACTCGATATTTTTTAAGGTTTATAATAAATCTTCATATACTCCGAAGCTGTAGCAGTCGGCAATGTAAAAGTCCTCACTGCCGATTTCTGCAAGTGACTTCATATCTTCTAGCGTATCGCAATAGAAGAAAATGTCATCATCCTTTTCGGTATCGGAATCCATTCCGATGGCGATACGCACTTCAACTGTATCGTAGTTGTCCTTATAGCGGATAAGACAATCGGCATAATGAGGCTCGATGCCTCGCTCTGTAAAGAACTTCAAGCATTGACGGCTGATTTCCTTCTTGACAGCATCGGGTTTCTTCCAATCGGAGTCATCAATAATCTCAAGGCTCATGCCTTCGATAACCAAGCAGGTAGCACCATCAATGTTTGTCATTAGTGTACGCTTTCCCATATACTTCTCTCGTTCTTCTTCCCAGTTGGGAATATCCCATCTTTCGGTAGTCCATTCTCCGCGATAATCCTTTGGTTTGCGGAGATACTCTGACAATGTCATTCTAATCATATCTATAATGTATTAAAGGTTACTTTATAAGTTGCACAAGGCTTCCCAAATGCCGGAAATGGATTGAACTCTCTTCGAGACTCCCAATCTACGGTCATAATGCAGCCACTTGGAAAATTCTCTTCAAGGAACTTTATAATCATCTCCTCTTCATCTGCTTCCAATATAGGGTCTTCCTCTATGCCATATTCAAGAGCATAGATAGCCCATGACGGGATATTATCCCATACTTTCAATTTGCTCTTCGTTTCAGCCATACCTATTATCATTTAAGTTATACATTACAGGCGAAGCACTGTATTCTATTTCTTTACCGCCTTGACTGTTCCGTGCAGGATTGTGCAAGGTTGGCGGGAAAAATACCGCAAGCCCCGTGGGGCGAGGATGATTTTTCCACGACACCCACAGGGCTTGACCTTGCTCAATCCGAAAGGCACGGAACAACCTTTGCGGTAAGAAATAGGATACAGATTCTAATCGTTATCCTCTTCGTCCTTCTCGTCTGGTAACAATCGTTTACGCAATTCAGGATCAGCCTTTATACGCTCCATTTCATCTTGAACTATCTGTTCGACTTCATCTTTGATACGGGAATAGTTACGCTCTATCTGCTCCTGCATGATGTCGTTGCCGTTCTCGTCCTTGAACTCATTGACGATAGGAATCTTCTTGTATGCCTTCATCTCAGCATTGACCTTTGCACTATCCACGATGATGCGTGAGTGGAAAATCTTCTGGTCAATCTCCTCACCGAAGTTATCCGCCACGCTACCTACGAATGTACCTTGCGAGAGGTTGGAAATCTTCGATGCAGGGATAAGGAAATCCAGCTGCGTATTGATAGAGGTAGATGTGTCCTGACGGTTGATAGATACCGACTGACGCTGCTGGAGTATTTTGCCAAAACGCTCAGAGAGGTTCTTGGCTGTTTCGCCAACCACCTGTCCGCTGAAGATGTTTCCAACCGTATTTTGGATAACCTTTGCCTCCTTGTCGCCATAGTCACGAGCCAACTGCGAGTAGTCCTGAAAACCGAGACAAACTGCTACCTTATTGCTTCGTGCAGTGGCAATGAGGTTGTCGATACCACGAAAATAGATTGTCGGCAACTCGTCAATGATGATGGAACTCTTCAACTGACCTTTCTTGTTCACCAACTTCACGATACGGCTGTTGTATAGTCCGAGTGCTGCCGAGTAGATATTCTGGCGGTCGGGATTGTTGCCAACGCAGAGTATCTTCGGCTCATTGGGATTGTTCAAATCGAGGGTAAAATCATCGCCCGTCATCACCCAATAGAGCTGCGGAGAAATCATTCTCGACAGAGGAATTTTGGCACTTGCTATCTGGCCTTGGAGCTGATCTTGAGCTCCACCTTTCCATGCGTCCATAAATGGAGATAGGTAGTTTTCCAACGAAGGATAAGAGGTCAGAATCGTAAAGATATCCGCATACGGTTTGTTCAAGAATTCAATCGTATGTGGGAAGGTACAATACTTACCGTCCTTGTAGATTCTCAGGTACCAGATAATCGCAGCCAAAAGGATAATCGGAGATTCCACAAAGAAGTCGCCCTGCTTCTGAATCCATGTTTTATTCAAGTTAAGCATAATAGTATATGCTGATTCATAGGCATCGCTGATATCAACCATAAACTTCGGGTTGATGGGATTACAGCGGTGTGAGCGTCGTGGGTCGTCAAAGTTGATGACATAGAAACTCGGCTTTACCTTGTACTTGTCGATATTCTTCAGCAGCTCGTTATAGGCAATTACAGAGAGGTCATCAAACTTGTAGTCGTAGATGTATGTGGCAAATCCTTTGGCTATGGTCTGCTTGATGTAGTTGTTCACTACGGCATACGACTTACCGCTACCCGGTGTTCCCAATACAATGGTTGCTCGGAACGGATTCACGACATTTATCCAACCGTCCCATTCCTTGCCTTGATAGACAAACTTCGTAGGCAGATTTACCGAATACTCATTCTCCATCAGTCGTGTCTCCTGCATGAAACTCTCGTTGGCCACATTGAAGACATCTTCCATAAGGTTATGCTTGAACATACGGCTAATCCATACTCCAGACATAAGAAGGAGGATATATCCGACAGTCATAGTAACCGTATAGATTGCCATATTCACGATTGGCGAGAATGGCAAATCGAGCAACCACCAGTTCATAAAGAAGAGAACAAGACCTCCGAGGAAGGTCGCATAAATCTTCTGCCAGGTCATCTTCTGATTCTTCACGCCCTTAGTACCGAGGCACGACAGAGCCAAGAATATGATGGCGAAGACCTTTGTCACAAGCAGGTTGCTGAACAGCCCTGCCGTATTCTGAAAGTTGAGTAGTATCTTATCTACCACTCCGATGTTGATACCCATATCCACGATGGCCTGATAGCAGAACCAGTAGATATGTACTACAATAAATATAATGGATATGGCACGCATAAACTCCATGACCTTTGCCAATCCTCTCAAATCATCTTCCTGTTGCATAATAAATTCGTTTTAATGGTTAGTGAAATTGGTTTACGATATGCCGCGTGAACGGCGTTTTTTCTTCTTCCTTTTCTTCTGGTACTGCTTGGCGAGCATCTCCTCCTGCGGATCATTTGCAGGAGCGTCAAACGAGAAGATTCCGAAGGCTTGCTCCAATCCCGATTCAAGGTCTGCCGATGAGAGGCTGTGGCTTTCCGAAAATCCTTGTGGCATATCGGCCCATGGAATGTCGCCCTGCGAGTTGAATAGCTTCTCGAAGTTGTTTGCCGAGAACTCCTTACCCAGACGGGAGCCGTTATAGACCTCACGATTGTGGTGGTCGATGAATGTGACACCGTAGATACGCCCTGCATCGTTCTCGCGGAACACCACATCAATGCCCTTGCTGCCAAGCAGACGCACGAACTCCTCGCGGTTGCCACGACAGCCGTGCATTGCCAGAGCTACATCGTTGCGGATTTTGGGTTGCCACCTCTTCGCTCTGAACTCCTGAGCATTGTAGGCAATACGCTTCTCCACACCCTCGAAGCCGAAACGCTTGCCGATAAGCGAGGACTTGATTGGCGTACAGATAGGCTTGCCGTTGTCATCGGTCATCGTGTAGATGATACCCGAATAGGGCTTGCCATCGAACTCACCTTTGACCTGCTTTGCCTCGATGTTGAAGCACGAGAGCATGGCACTATACTCGCCGAAGGATTGGAAACGATACGAGGTAAAGACACTCTTGAGAATGTTGGATACCTGCTGCTTTACATCGCCACGGGTGTAGTCCGCCTTTTTCAGATAAGGTTCCAATAGTTCCCTGCGTTTGTCGGCAATCTGTTTTAGTCCGAACATCTGCTCTAATTCTCGGCAAGCCTTCATCGAGCGATTCCACTCGTAGGCATCATCTATCTTCTCGCCATTCTCATTCACGCAGGTAGATACAATATGTATATGTCTGCGGTCAATGTCCTCGTGGAGATAGACAATGTAGGGCTGGTTGCCGTAGCCCATCTTCTGCATATAGGCTCTTGCTAAATCCGCAAACTGACTATCGGTAAGATTGTCGTCCAATGTCGGGTTGAGCGATATATGCAGGATAGGCTTCTCGGTGTTGCGGTTGGCTGCGAGATAACTCTCAAAAGCGAACATCGTCTGCCGTACAATCCTGTCAGGGTCGTAGAGAGAATCGGTAATCATACGGTTGCCCGCTATGATGCGACCTGTCGCCTCGTTCACCTTCTGCTGGTTGTAGATGACTGCTCCGTAGAGCGAAGCTCCTCTGTTGATCTTAGCCACCATATCAACCTCCGCTTTTACGATTCAAGTGTCTCTCCTCAAACTCGCGTGTGAGGGCGATAATCTGTTTGCTCAATACTACCAACTCCAGTGTGGCTTTCTCCAATTTGGCGACAAGGGCAAATGCCCGCTTATCCCCGAAGTTGGCTTTTACGGCTCGCACCGTTTGATTGTAGTTGTTGCCGATGGCTTGGAACTGATGGTAGAAATTCGTTAGGCGTATGTAATAATCCATTGCTGCCTTGTCGAGTTTTACCACCTTCATTTCACGGTCAAGAATCATTGCCTTTATAAATCTTGCCTTGTATTTAAGACCAGACTTTGCAAACCGCAATTCAAATTGTCCGTTCTCTTCAGCATTCAGTTTGATGCCGTAACGATAAACAGCGGGATCCTTTTTAGGTCGCCTTCCTGTTACATCTCTTCTTGTTTGTCTCTTGTCATTTGCCATAACTTTACATTTAATTGGTTACTAACTTCCGCTATGGATTCACGACTTTGGAGTGAATCCCTCCCCGAGCCGTCAGGCGAGTGGCAAGTTGTTTTGGGGTTGCCCGAATCGTTTCGGGCTGCCCAAAACACAACTTGCTATGTTCGCTTGAACATGAATTTTCCTTCGTAAAATTGGCTATCGCCGTTCCCCTCAGAGAGAAGCATCCGAAAACTCCGTTCGTCGTGCGTCCATAGACCTTTCGGGTGCAAAGTTAGACAGGTGTATTCTATTGGTAAATAGAGAGTTATATGCTATGTAATGACATCTGATGACATGTATAGTCAGAGGCTTGACGACATAGTGATTATTCCAATTTTTCGCTATTTCTTTGCGTCAGAAATGGTGCAACAAACCAATAATTGATTGCTTGATTAAGTGATTAAGGATTGGTGAAATTGTGAGAGTAAGCAAGCAAATAATTATTGCATTATTGGGGCGTTGCAACAAACAAAGGTTGACTTATTGGTTGGTGAGCACAATGTCACCATATCACCAAGTAACCAACAAACCAAGTAATAGACAAATAATGTAATAAGTAATTAACAATTAAAAAATTTACAGTTATGAAGAAAAAGCCAGTATTTGTTGCAGTAAGCAACCAGAAAGGTGGAGTTGGTAAAAGTACAATGTTGGTAGCCCTTGCCAGCCTCCTGAACTATACGATGGATAAGAGTGTAGCCATCGTGGATTGTGATGCTACCCAGCGTAGCCTTTATAATCTCCGCGAACGAGACAAGGAGATGGTGGAGAAAAACAATAGGTATATGACGCTTCTTGAAGAGCAAAGACTTCGAGGTTGTAAGATTTATCCTATCAAAAGGGTAAGGCCCGAAGAGGCCCGCGCCACAGCGGGAGAGTTTGCTGAAACTGGAGAGTATGACATCATTTTTATTGACCTCCCAGGTTCTATGGATGTCCCCGGAGTTTTACAGACCATTTTCAATGTGGATTATGTTTTGACTCCCATTGCTGCCGACAACTTTGTAATGGATAGCAGTTTCAGCTTCGCAAGCAGTGTGGTGAGATTCTTGGCAGAAAAGAAAGGCATTCCGCTTAAGGACATCTATATGTTCTGGACGAAGGTAAAGCGAAGGAGCAATGTGGAGGTACTCAAGAACTATTCGGAGCTGATGGAGAAGACAGGATTAAAAGTACTGAAATCAAGTATCCCAGAACTTTGTCGATACGAGAAGGAGTTGTCGATGTCATCTCGTACCTATTTCCGATGTTCGCTGTTGCCTCCTCCTGCGGGGCAACTCAAAGGAAGCGGATTACAGGAACTTGCCAATGAACTTCTTGAAATACTTAAACTGAAATAACTATGGCAAAGAAGAGCGTAAAAGTCGATGAGGATCTTATAAGGGGGTATATGGCAGGGCGGGAACCTGATAATGTTTCTAAGAATGAAACTTCTGTACAGGAGATTCTGAATGAAGCCATAACCACCGAGGAAGAACCTGTTGAAGAGGTGGTGCAAGAAAAGCCCAAGCCTCGCAAAAAAAAGGAAGAGAGCAACTATAGACAGAAGTATTTGATGAATACACCGATGTCGGGGCGTGTTCAAGTGTATCTGAACCGTCAGCTATACGAGCAAATCAAGAACTTTTTGCCCGTGATTGCTCCAGAGACCAGCATTGCAAGCTATCTCAGTAACATTATAGCAGAGCATATAGAACTTAACATTGAGGAGATAACTCAACTTTATAAAGAACGATTTTCACCACCTAAAATTTAACAACTATGACAACAACCATTTTTTATATATCAGTTAAGGCAGTATCAGCAACCTATATATTATACAAAGTATGGAATATGATTTTCAGTCAGCGAATGTATGACTTCTGGAATATGTTACACAATTGGGCTCGTATTGCCCGTATCAGATTGTGGAAGTATCGAAAGAAACGGATGGAAGAGAAAGCGAGGAAGGACAGGCGAAAAGCCAGAATGCAAAGACCTATGTTGCATAAGGTACAGCCTGAAGAGCAAGCATTTCAACCTTCATCTTATTCTGATTTGGAAGCTCAAGCAATAGTAGAGGAACTTGCCAAGAGATTTGAAGACACTTCACAAGATGAAACATTGAAGTCACCCGTAGAAGAAAAGCCCAAGCCTAAAATCAAACCTATGGTTTTTGATGATCCGAATGAGGTTATGGGTAAGTCCAATATTATCTATTATGAAGACCCTGAAGTCGCTCGCAAGACTCCGACACGTTCAATAGACCTCAAGCAGATTGAGCTACCTGTTGATGAAGATGTCAATCCGGAAGATGTTGAGGATAATTTTGTACCGCAGAAAAGATTGTCGCAAGAGGATATGAAGGAATTGATGTCTTCCGAGTCTATTCCTGATCCGGAATTTTCGGGAGCCTGTACTTTTGAAGAGTTGGGTAATGTAGCAGATGTCTTATTGAATAGGACTACAGATAAGGAAAAGATTATGGATGCCGCAGAGACCTTATATAAACTTCAAGATTCCGACATCTATCATTTTTACACTACTTCTATCAGTACGGAAAAGCAAGTGGATAGATTGCTAAAGGATAATCTTGATGGTGCAGGTCGTAGGCTGAATGGTATGCAATCAGAGCGTATTGCGGTTGATTGGAATAAATTTATGTAATAAACATTCTTTTTTTCATTGTTTATATATTTGGTTAACTGGGCTGGCACTCCGATGTGAATCGGGGTGTCAGTGTTTATATGTGTATTCAGCTACTCCAATTAACAAGTAAGGCAAGTATCGTAATGCCTTGTGCATTATGATTCTTGCCTTGCTATTAGTAAATTAAATAAGATTTATTTGTTAAGTAACCACTCTGTAGCAGGAACAACATTTATGGTGTAACCATCCTCCTCAATTGTTTCTTGTTCTTCAAAGGTTACAAGCGTAAGATTATTGCACTTTAGTTTCTTGGCTGCATTCTTCAAACCTCTAATCTCTCTATTGCGTGTCTTTTCAGTAGAGATATCGTATGATACCTGTATCAACTCTTGTACATTGCCATCTTTTGCTATAACAAAATCAACTTGCGAAGATGTTTCCTTATAGTAGAAAACATCACAAAAGAGTGGCTTATAGCGACGCATCAGCTCAATGCATACTATATTCTCCAACTTCCAGCCGAGATTTTCCAATGAGAAATTATCCTCGCGTTCTGTGACAAATGCAGTATCCACTACATAAACCTTTTCGTTTCTTACACGATCTTTACTTTTATATGAGAAACGATTTACTCCTACCAATAGAAAAGCCTCTTTAAGGTAGGAATAATAGTTCTCAGCCGTATGATTTGATACTCCGAATAATTCTCCTACCGTTTTTGCGACAAATTCCTGACAATAATTATCGGCAAGATAAGCTGCGATTCTTCGTAATGCTTCCACATTGCGAACTTTGAAACGTTTTGCTATATCATTCTTGATGATGGCATCCAATAATCCGTTAATGTAACCTCTACGATTACTTTCATTGAACAATTCTGGGAATCCACCTTGTAGAAGATATTCATGTAGGGTACTTTTGCGAATACCCTTCGCTTTTGTTGATAGCGAAGTGGTATCTATATTTTTCATTGCACAATACTCGGAGTATGAGAAAGGATAGAGTTCTACCTTATTATTTCTTCCTGTCAGATGTGTACTTAATTCCTTACTGAGTAATTTAGAATTAGAACCTGTAATAAATAGATGCATTTTCTGGCGAAGCAATCGATTGACAAACAATGGCCAGCCTTCTATATTCTGTATCTCATCAAGGAACAGATATTTGAACTCTCCATAAGTCATATATAATGCTTCAAGCAAATGGTCTAAATCACTTGCCTTCATATCCTCCATTCGGTCATCATCAAAGTTTACATAGGCAAAGTCAATCCCCTTTTGCTTAAGGAACATTTCGCATAATGTTGATTTTCCACATCGTCTGACACCTATCACAACCTGAGCTCGATTGCTCTTTAAGTCAAGTTGTGATTCTTCAGGACGTAGGCACAACTCCGAGTAATCATTCGCTAGCAACTCCTCACGCTGGTCTGCTACTATTGATAGTAATGTCTGAGTATTCATAATTCATATTATTTTACTGCAAAAATAATTCTATTTCCATAAAACAGCAAATTTTTCGCAATCTATTTCCATAAATAATGCGATTTGTTTATTTCTATTTCCATAAATAGTGCAAATTATCATTTTCTATTTCCATAAATTCACTCTTCGGTACAAAATCTATTTCAAATTTGGCACATCATTTATAACTCCTCACGACCTCTTTTCACCCCAAAATCCACCCTTCAAAACACCCCAACTATGACATCTGATGACACGTTATGACGTGTATAGACCGATTTGAAAATCAATGGATTAAGTGCTATATATTCGCAGTCGAAATCACTTTTTGTATAACTAAAAAACATTTCGACGTATGAAGAAAAAAGTATTATTCGCAGCAGCATTTATGCTTGCAACAGTAGGTGCTTACGCACAGGGTAACGGTATCGCAGGTATCACCGAGGCTACCAACATGGTAACATCGTATTTCGATCCCGGTACCAAGTTGATTTACGCAGTGGGAGCCGTAGTCGGTCTTATCGGCGGCGTGAAGGTCTATTCGAAGTTCTCTTCGGGCGACCCCGATACCTCGAAGACCGCAGCCTCTTGGTTCGGTGCCTGTATCTTCCTCATTGTAGCCGCCACTATTCTCCGTTCATTCTTCCTCTGATTATGGCGGTCTATCAAATCAACAAAGGGATTGGTCGTAGCCCCGAGTTCAAGGGGCTACGCAGCCAATACCTCTTCATCTTCGCCGGCGGTCTGCTCGCCATACTCATTGCCTTTATGGTGCTGTATATGGCAGGCGTGAACCAATGGATATGTATCGTACTGGGAGTCATCTCCGCTTCGGTACTTGTCTGGGCGACCTTCCACCTGAATGCCAAGTATGGCGAGTGGGGCTTGATGAAGATACAGGCTGCAAAGAACCATCCCCGCTACATCATCAACCGCAAACGATTCTTGCGATTGATTATTCCTAACCTCAAAAACAGAAAGTCATGAGAAATGTAATGAAAGCAGCTACCCTCGAAAGCAAGTTCCCGATTCTTTCGGTTGAGCACGACTGCATCATCAGCAAGGATGCCGACATCACGGTCTGCTATCGTGTGGAGCTTCCCGAACTCTTCACCGTCACACAGGCGGAGTATGAGGCGATACACTCGGCATGGGTCAAGGCGGTCAAGGTCTTGCCGAACTACAGTATCGTGCATAAGCAGGACTTCTTCATTGAGGAGAGCTACACACCCGAGTTGCAGAAGGAAGATATCAGTTTCCTATCTCGTTCCTTCGAGCGACACTTCAACGAGCGTCCTTACCTGAAGCACACTTGTTATCTGTTCCTCACCAAGACCACCAAGGAGCATAGCCGCACGACCAGCAGTTTCAATGCCCTTACCCGTGGCTTCATCATCCCGAAGGAGATGCAGGACAAGGAGGCGGTAAGTCGATTCCTGGAGTGCTGCGAGCAGTTCGAGCGTATCATCAACGACAGCGGATTCATCACGCTCACCCGTCTTACGGGCGATGAGATTACAGGCACAGAGTCAAGTGCGGGCATCATCGAGAAATACTTCTCGCTCTCGCAGGAGGATACCACCTGCTTGCAGGACATCACCCTCGGAGCTGGCGAGATGAAGATTGGCGACAACTACCTCTGCCTGCATACGCTCTCCGATCCCGAAGACCTGCCGACAAGCGTGGCTACCGACAGCCGTTACGAGCGTCTCTCAACAGACCGTAGCGATTGCCGCCTCTCGTTTGCCGCACCTATCGGAGTGTTGCTCACCTGCAACCACATCGTGAACCAGTATCTCTTCATAGATGACTCTGCGGAGATGCTGCGTAAGTTCGAGCAGACAGCACGCAATATGCACTCGCTATCGCGTTACAGTCGCTCCAACCAGATTAACCGCGAGTGGATTGAGGAGTACCTGAACGAGGCACATAGCCAGGGGCTGACGGCTATCCGTGCCCATTGCAATGTCTTCGCGTGGAGCGATGACAGGGAAAAACTGAAGCGTGTGAAGAACGATGTAGGCAGTCAGCTCGCCTTGATGGAGGCCAAGCCCCGACACAATACGGTGGATACACCGACACTATTCTGGGCTGCTATCCCCGGCAATGCAGGCGATTTCCCTGCCGAGGAGTCCTTCTACACCTTTATCGAGCAGGCACTATGCCTCTTCATTGAGGAGACCACAGGACAGGATTCACTCTCTCCGTTCGGTATGCGTATGGTGGACCGCTTGACGGGCAAGCCTATCCATCTGGATATTTCGGATTTGCCTATGAAGCGTGGTATCATCACCAACCGCAACAAGTTCATTCTCGGTCCTTCTGGCAGTGGAAAGTCCTTCTTCACCAACCATATGGTAAGGCAGTATTACGAGCAAGGTACGCATGTGTTGCTTGTCGATACGGGTAATTCTTATCAGGGGTTGTGTAACCTTATCAATGCACGCACGCATGGCGAGGACGGCATTTACTTCACTTATGAGGAGAGTGATCCGATAGCCTTCAATCCTTTCTATGTCGAGGATGGTGTGTTCGACATTGAGAAAAAGGAGTCCATCAAGACACTTATCCTTACGCTGTGGAAAAGGGACGATGAGCCACCGACGAGAGCCGAGGAGGTGGCACTCTCCAATGCCGTGAACCTCTTCTTGGAGCGAATACGCACCGACAAGAGCATCAAGCCCTCGTTCAACACCTTCTATGAGTTTATCCGTGACGAGTATCAGGAGATACTTAAAGAGAAGCGTACACGCGAGAAGGACTTCGATGTATGGGGATTCCTCAATGTCTTGGAGCCTTACTACAAAGGTGGCGAGTATGATTTCCTACTGAACTCCGATAAGCAGCTGGACTTGCTCAACAAGCGGTTTATCGTCTTCGAGTTGGATAACATCAAGGACAACAAGGTACTCTTCCCGATAGTGACCATCATCATTATGGAGACCTTCATCAACAAGATGCGTAGGCTGAAAGGTATCCGCAAGATGATTCTCTTGGAGGAGGCTTGGAAAGCCATCAGCAAGGAGGGCATGGCCGAGTACCTGAAGTACCTCTTCAAGACCGTGCGTAAGTTCTTCGGTGAGGCGGTTGTGGTGACGCAGGAGGTCGAGGACATTATCTCTTCCTCTATCGTCAAGGGTACCATCATCAACAACAGCGACTGCAAGATTCTTCTCGACCAGCGTAAGTATGTAAACAAGTTCGATGAGATACAGGCTTTGCTCGGTCTCACCGACAAGGAGCGTGCACAGATTCTCTCCATCAACCTCTCCAATGCTCCCGGCAGGAAGTACAAGGAGGTGTGGATAGGTCTTGGCGGAGCACAGTCGGCAGTCTATGCCACGGAGGTATCCCCCGAAGAGTATTACTGCTACACTACCGAGGAGACCGAGAAGCTGGAGTTGCAGCGACTCACCGAGAAGTTGGACGGCAATATCGAACTCGCCATCAAGCAGCTTGCCGAGAGCAAGCGAAGTAAGTAACCCATTTATTCACCCTTTAATTCGTAACAGTATGAGATTGAAAATTTTTATGCTCTGTCTGGTGGCTCTCTTTGTCAGCCAGACATCGAGGGCACAGTGGGTGGTGACAGACCCAGGTAACCTCGCACAAGGCATCATCAATGCCACGAAGAACATCGTACATACATCATCTACGGCAAGTACGATGATTCAGAACTTCCAGGAGACAGTAAAGATCTACAAGCAGGGAAAGGAGTACTACGATGCTCTGAAGAAGGTGAAGAACCTTGTCCGCGATGCACGCAAGGTACAGCAGACCATCCTGCTTGTGGGCGACATTACCGACATCTATGTAAACAGCTTTGAGCGTATGCTGAACGACCCCTATTTTACGGTGGAGGAACTCAGTGCCATAGCTTTGGGATATACGAAACTGCTCGAAGAGAGTGCCCACCTCTTAAATGACCTTAAATCGGTGGTCAATGAGAACGGGCTCTCGATGAGCGACAAGGACCGTATGGATATCATCGACAAGTGTTACAGCGAGATGCTCCAATACCGTGGACTTGTGCAGTACTACACCAACAAGAACATCGGGGTATCCTACCTAAGAGCGAAGAAACAGAACGATGTTGACCGTGTGATGTCCCTCTACGGCTCGCCGAGTGAACGCTATTGGTAAACCTGAAACCCTACGACTATGGTACTATTAGCAGTAAACTTTGACAATCTGCATCAGATACTCCAGAATCTGTATGTGGATATGATGCCCCTCTGTTCGCAGATGACGGGTGTCGCCAAAGGACTTGCCGGATTGGGTGCTCTCTTCTATGTCGCCTATCGTGTCTGGCAGTCGTTGGCAAGAGCCGAGCCTATAGATGTCTTTCCGCTCCTGCGTCCCTTTGCTCTCGGATTGTGTATCATGTTCTTTCCGACCTTGGTGTTGGGTACGCTCAACAGCGTAATGTCGCCCATCGTGACGGGAACGCACAGAATCCTTGAAACGCAGACCTTCGATATGAACGAGTATCGTAGGCAGAAGGATAAGCTGGAATTTGAGGCGATGAAACGCAATCCCGAAACGGCCTACCTCGTGGATAAGGAGTCCTTTGACAACAAGCTCGATGAGCTGGGAGCGTTGGATGCGATTGAGGCTTGCGGAATGTATGTGGATCGCGCGATGTACAATATGAAAAAGGCTGTTCAGAACTTCTTCCGCGAACTGTTGGAGCTGATGTTCAATGCCGCAGCACTTGTCATAGACACGCTGAGAACATTCTTCCTCATCGTCCTCTCGATACTCGGACCCATATCCTTTGCGATAGCCTGTTGGGACGGCTTCCATGCCTCACTCACGCAGTGGTTTGTCCGATACATCAGCATCTATCTGTGGCTGCCCGTGAGCGACCTTTTCAGCAGCGTCCTCGCACGCATACAGGTACTGATGCTACAGAAGGACATAGAGCAGTTGTCCGATCCCAACTTCATCCCTGACGGGTCGAATGCGGTCTATATCACCTTCCTCATTATCGGCATCATCGGATATTTCACCATTCCGACAGTGGCGAACTGGATAATCCAGGCAGGCGGCGGTGCAGGTAACTACGGCAGGAATGTAGCCCAGACAGCAAGCCGCACGGGATCGATAGCAGCAGGTGCGACAGGTGCCGCCATCGGCAACATCGCAGGAAGATTACTTAAACGATAACCTATTAAACAGTATTCAAATGGAATTCAAATCACTTAAAAACATCGAGACCGGCTTCAGGCAGATACGCTTCTTCGGCATCGCCTACCTCTTTGTCTGTGCTTCGCTTGTGGGCTTCTCGCTTTGGAAGGCATACAGCTTTGCCGAGGCACAACGACAGAAGATATATGTCCTTGACGAGGGCAAGTCACTGATGCTGGCTCTCTCGCAGGACTTGGAGCAGAACCGTCCTGTGGAGGCAAGGGAGCATGTGAAGCGTTTCCACGAACTCTTCTTCACGCTTGCACCCGACAAGAGTGCCATCGAGGGTAATATCCAGAGGGCAATGTTTCTGAGCGACCGCTCGGCATACGAGCACTACAGCGACCTTGCGGAGCAGGGGTATTACAACCGTATCATCTCAGGCAATGTAACCCAGCGTATCGAGGTAGATAGCATAAGCTGCAACTTCAACCACTATCCCTACGAGGTGGTGACATACGCAAGACTATCCATCATCCGCGAGAAGAGTATCACCGAGCGTAGCCTAGTGACCAAAGGGCGACTTCTCAACTCCACACGCAGTGACAACAACCCTCACGGATTCATCTTCGAGGCGTTCCGTGTGGTGGAGAACAAGGACCTGAGAGTCTATGACAGATAACCCAATTATTCACCAATAACATTTACAGCGATGAAAAAGTACATTCAAAAAATCAAGGATTCAATCAACAAGTCTTGGAACAACAAGACATCGAAGACCAAACGCCTTATCATCTACGGCCTCCTGCTGGCATATTCGGGATTTGCCCTCTATGTAATCTTTATGCCTGCTCCCGATTACGGGTATGAGGAGTATGTCAGAAGTGAGCCGCCTGCCACCAATCTGATTATCGAGGAGGAGGTAACTCCTGCCGACAGCCTCTCGGATGAGAAGATACGGGAGATGGAAGAGTTCTTTAACCAATTTAATTCAGAGAGCTATGAGTAACGATGCTAACGCTCTAAAAAGAAAGGAGCAAATCAAGAAGATTCTTGTGTATGGCGGAATGGTTATGCTATGTCTTGTGTCATTCTACTTCATCTTCAAACCATCAAAGGAGCAGGTACAGGCGGAACAGCAGAAGGTAGGCTTCAACGCCGAACTTCCCGACCCGCGAGGTGCAGGCATCGAGGCGGACAAGATTGCTGCATACGAGTTGGAGGATATGCGTGTCAAGCAGGAGCAGAAGATGCGTACCCTTGAGGACTTTACGGCAATGACCACCGATGACGAGGAGGAAGAGGTGGTCGAGATACCCGAAGAGCCGAGATACACAGGCGGTGGCTCGTCCTATCGAAGTGGTAGTAGCAGTCGCAGTAACTCGTTCTCATCTTCCACATCTGCCTACAATGACATTAACGCCACACTCGGCAGTTTCTACGAAGAGCCGCGTGAAGATCCCGAAAAGGAGGCTCTGAAAGCGGAGCTTGAAGAGTTGAAGCAGTCAATGGCACAACAGCAGAACAGCCAGCCGACATATGCCGATCAGGTGGCACTCTTGGAGAAGTCATACGAGCTTGCAGCGAAGTATATGCCAAGCAATACAGCCGCCACCTCCGAGGGCGCAGCCGAGGAGGTGGAGAGCACCACACGAAGCGGCAAGGCGAAGGCACAGCCCGTAGGTCATGTAACGACTCCCGTAGTGTCGGCACTCGCTCAGCCTGTGAGTGACTCGGCGATGATAGCAAGGCTGTCGCAATCCGCAGGCGGAGGTTTTCATACCGCCGTGGGTGAAGCACCTGCCGAGACTTCACGAAACACCATCAAGGCGTGCGTGCATGGCGACCAGACCATCACAAGCGGTCAGAGTGTGCGACTGCGACTCTTGGAGGCAATGCGTGTCGGGAAGTATGTACTGCCACGAAACACCCTCATCACGGGTGAAGGCAGCATCAAAGGCGAAAGGCTCGACATAGAGATTCTTCAGGTGGAGCATAACGGAACAATCATTCCCGTAGAACTTACCGTCCACGACAATGACGGACAGGCGGGAATCTTCATACCCGGCTCCATGGAGGCAAGTGCGGCAAAGGAGATGGCAGCAAATCTGGGACAGAACCTCGGAACAAGCATATCCATCACCAACCAGTCTGCCGGAGACCAACTGCTATCCGAAGTAGGTCGTGGTGCCATACAGGGCGTGTCGCAGTATATCTCCAAGAAGATGCGTGAAGAGAAGGTACACCTCAAATCAGGATATACCCTGATGCTTTATCAAAACAATCAATAACCCATTAAAACATTAAAGACATGAAAAAGATTTTTGTAATGCTTGCCCTCACGATGGGCGTTGTAAGTGCCAATGCACAGTCGGTTGATTCAACCGCAGTAACTAACACGGTAGCCGGTGATGTTACCCTCACTACGGACATCTATCCACAGCAGGAGGATGGTGACATCTATCACGGTTTGACAAAAAAACTGACCTTTGACCGTATGATTCCGCCTTACGGCTTGGAGGTGACATACGACAAGACTACTCACATCATCTTTCCTGCAGCAGTACGCTATGTCGATCTTGGCTCGCCTAACCTTATCGCTGGCAAGGCCGACGGCTCGGAGAATGTGATTCGTGTGAAGGCTACGGTAAAGAACTTCCGCGATGAGACCAATATGTCGGTGATTACTGAGAGTGGCAGTTTCTACACCTTCAATGTGAAGTACTCGGATGAGCCTCTGCTCCTGAATATCGAGATGAAGGACTTTATTCACGATGGCAGTGAGGTGAACCGTCCCAACAATGCTCTCGACATCTATTTGCAAGAGCTTGGCAGTGAGTCGCCTAAGTTGGTACATCTTATCAGCAAGGCTATCCACAAGGACAACAAACGCCACATCAAGCACATCGGCAGCAAGGCTTTCGGCATCCAGTATCTGTTGCGTGGACTCTACACCCACAATGGTTTGCTCTACTTCCATACGCAGGTGAAGAATACATCGAATGTGCCTTACGAGGTGGACTTTGTGACCTTCAAAATTGTGGATAAGCAGGTGATGAAGCGTACAGCCATTCAGGAGCAGGTCATCTTTCCTCTGCGTGCATACGACTATGCCACAACCGTTGCGGGCAACAAGGATGAGCGTACCGTATTTGTCTTCGACAAGTTCACCATCCCTGCCGACAAGGTGCTTGTGGTGGAGATGCACGAGAAGAGCGGTGGCAGACACCAGACCTTCACCGTTGAGAGTGAGGACATTGTAAGAGCAAAGGTAATCAACGAACTTAAAGTGAAGTAACCATGAAAAAGTATCTGTTTCTACTTGTTGCAGTCGTATCGCTTGCCCTGTCATCAGGGCAGGCATACGCCCAGCGTTATCTCCCGAAGATGAAGGGTGTGGAACTCAGAGGCGGCTTTGTAAACGGCTCAAAATCTCCGCTAAACTACTACACGGGAATAGCGATGTCGGGATATACCAAGAAGGCTAACCGCTGGGTGGTGGGTGCAGAATATCTGCTCAAAAACTACGACTATCGGGGTACATCCATTCCTCGCGCCCAGTTCACAGCCGAGGGCGGTTACTACCTGAAGTTCCTGTCCGATCCTACAAAGACCTTCTTCCTCTCTATCGGTGGCTCTGCTTTGGCAGGCTACGAAACGGTGAATTGGGGCGACAGACTACTACACGACGGCTCTACGCTGCTTGCCAAGGATGCCTTTATCTATGGCGGTGCCATCACCCTTGAATTGGAGAGTTATATAACAGACCGTATTGTACTGCTTGCCAATGTGCGTGAGCGTGTCCTCTGGGGAGGCTCACTCGGCAAGTTCAGCACTCAGTTCGGCTTAGGTGTCAAGTTTATTATCAATTAAAATTAAAAACGTTATGAAAAAGTTATTTTCCTATATGATGGTTTGCGGTGCCATGATGACCGCAGTATTGGGCTTCACATCTTGCGAGGATGACCTCGATGTTCAGCAAACCTATCCTTTTACGGTTGAGACAATGCCTGTACCCAAGCGATTGGTGCAGGGCGAGACAGCGGAGATACGCTGCGAGATTGTGCGTGAGGGGTATTTCTCAGATACTCGCTACACGATTCGTTACTTTCAGCCCGATGGCGAGGGAACATTGAGAATGGATGATGGTATGGTATTACTCCCGAATGACCGCTATCCGCTTGACAGAGATGTGTTCCGTCTGTACTATACCTCGGAGTGTGAGGACCAGCAGACGATAGATGTCTATTTCGAGGATAACCATGACCAGGTGTATCAACTTACATTCACTTTCAACAACGAGGCGAAGGAGGAAGAGGATACCACAGAGGGTAACACTATTACTCCCATAGGAACTATCGTCTCTCCAATCAACATCAATCCTTAACCAACGGTGGCAGGCACTCGCTTGTCGGGTGTCTGCCGCCATAACCAATCACTAAAAGAGAATCTATGAGAATAAAGTTGATGATTATATGTCTGACCCTGCTTTGCGGATATGCCAAGGCACAGACACGAGGTGGCGACTCTTCGCCACCACTACCCAAGGAGGTTTCAGCGGAACTGTTCGACAAGGCGGTAGGACTCATCAAGGAGTTTGAGGGGTGGCACGACCACACCAAGCACCCGTACATCGGTTACGGTCATAAACTGCTTCCACACGAAAACCTGACAGCCGATATTACCGAAGCACAGGCCGATTCGTTGCTCAGAGCCGACCTATTGGAGCGATACAAGTATTTCCGACAGTATGGGAAAGATGCTCTGCTACTAACAGTGTTGGCTTACAATGTGGGACATTCACGCTTGCTTGGCTATGGCAAACGCCCCAAGAGTAACCTTATCAAGAAAATAGAGTCCGGCGACAGGAATATTTACGAAGAGTATATCTCGTATCGTTGCTACAAAGGCAAGCCAATTCCCAGCATCGAACGCCGCAGAAAAAGAGAGTTTCAATTGCTATATATCCCGTAGCCGTTATTTAAAGAGCCTTCCCTTAAGCAATTGAGAGAAGGCTTTTATTGTAAAACAAAGATTAATTGAATATACTATGGTATCTATAAAATTAAAGTTCAGACCTTCAACGATTGAGGGGAAAGTAGGTAGTCTATACTACCAAGTGATTTATATGCGAAAAGTACGGCAAGTTTCAACTAACTTCCGAATTACCCGGAGTGAATGGGATTCTAAATTGGAAGATCTTATCATTAAGGATGATGACTCGTCTCGTGCAAATTATTTGCAATATGTACAAAATCACATAGAATACGATAAGAAGTGTTTCAAGCGTATTGTAAAGAAATTGACCATCTCAGATTCTCCATTTACCGTTGATACGATTGTAGATGAGTTTCATAAGCAATCATTTGAAATAACCTTGTTTTCGTATATGGAAAAAATGATTGCTAAACTCTGGAGACAAGGACAACATCGCACAAGTGAAACATATCAAGCCACCCTTAGCAGTTTTAGAAAGTTTAGAGAAGGTGTAGATGTTTGTTTTGATGACATTGATTCGGAGATGCTTATTTCGTATGAGTATCATTTAAGAGCGAAGGAATTGGCTCCCAATACAATCTCTTTCTATATGAAACGCTTGCGTGCGGTATATAATAATGCTGTGGAAGATGGCTATGTAGAGAATAAGAATCCATTTAAGAAGGTGTTTACTTCATCAGAAAAGACTGTAAAGAGAGCTATTCCGTTGAAGTTCGTTCGTAAATTGAAAGATTTGGATTTGAGCTATTCTCCATCCAAGAGTTTTGCCCGTGATATGTTCCTGTTCAGTTTCTACACACGAGGAATGGCATTTGTGGATATGGCATACTTACACTACTCAAATTTTGTTTTATGTTAAAATCGTTTTTGTAAAGAGTAAATAACTCTCTTAGCTATTGTTTCGAAGTTCCGTGAAAATCTTTACGGCTTCTACGGCGGCACGGACATCATGCACTCGGAGGATGTCGGCACCTCGTTCGAGGGCGAGGGTGTTGAGAACTGTCGTGCCGTTGAGGGCTTCATCGGCAGAAGAATCAAGTAATCGCCAAACCATGCGCTTTCTTGAGATGCAAACGAGAAGTGGCAGATTGAATGTGTCCTTAAGCTGCTGTTGGGCAGAGAGTAATGAGTAGTTGCCGGCGATGATATCCTTTCCAAAACCGTAGCCGGGATCAAGAATGATATCCTTTACTCCGATTGAGTTGAGGACCTTGATTTTCTTGAGGAAGACAGAAACTGTATTCTCAAGATCCGCTTGAAGCGACATTAATATATAAGGTACTTGCAATCTGGCAACTTCAAGAAGAATGTCCGAAGGCTCATTCTCATTCGCGTCAACATCCACTTTCGCATTTTCGTTGGAGGTATTGTTGTAGTAGCCACGTCCTTCTGAAATGTCGTTTATGATATCTGCTCCGAATTCCTCAACTGCCATACGGGCTACTGATGGACGGAAGGTGTCAATAGACACGAGGGCATCTGGCTGCTCTCGACGGACAATGGCGAGTCCGTTACGCATACGGAGAAGTTCTTCTTCCTCGCTGACATCAGCAGAACCAGGGCCAGTAGAGAAGGCACCAACATCAATGATTTTGCCTCCTTCAAGGATTATCTGATTGGTACGTTCTGCTATTTCCTGTTCTGTCTGCTTGCGACTTCCTGCATAGACACTATCTGGAGTCACATTTAGTATTCCCATTACCTGTGGGGTTGATAAGTCTAATGTCTTGTTATGAACTGATATCTGCATTTTGGCATTAATTTTTGTTCCACTCCACAAGCACCAAAGGTGCGTTTTCATTTTGTGCGTGGGAATTTCAAATGCAAAGGTAGAAAAAATGTTTTACAAACTTGCGTTAATTTCTGATAAATATTTGCAAGAACGTGAAATTTTCAGTAATTTTGTGCACAATATGAAAGATGAAGAGTTCTTCCTGCAAAAATTGCAGCATCATGACATAAAGCCGACAGTCAAGCGGAACATCCTGCTCGTCCCGGAATGTCATAAAGCTATTGAGTGTAGCAGTATAGGTTTCCGATGTTCGGACTTTTCCCAACTGTTTCAGTTGAGCTATGACACCATGCATAAAGGTAAAGAGAGAGGACTCCTTGGTCAGTTTATGGAACATGGTGATCACGTCGTCAGCTGTGAAGCGACGACGCTCCGTTTCCAACGAGCGGACAACCTTTTCCAGACGAGCCACGTCCCATGCCAGACGTTCTTGAATACCCAACAGAAGGTTAGAACGATTACCATTTACGATAACGCTTTCCGCCTCTGCATCCCATTCCTCTGCAAAGACCTTGTAATCTGTATTCAACTGACGGACTACTCGGTTGTGGATAATCTGGAAATAGAGACCTCCCTCCTTGCCATCCACTGTGGATGGTCTGAACTTTATCATTATTGATGTCATATTCATACCCTAATTGCTTGCTTCTTTATCTGGTCAGCTCCCCTTACATCGATAGATGGCTGGGGTATTAGGCTGCCCCTCCCTACTTTTGAGTGGACAGAGGCAAGCCTCTTATGCATATCCTTCTTTGTGTGAAGTCGCCAGCTGTCTTTCATTTTGAATATTGTTGTTCGAAGAACCATAAAAGTCATAGAAACCCTAAAAGCTTGCTGTTTTATCTGGCTAGTTTCCCCGACATCGATAGTAGGCAGGGGTATTAGGCTTCCCACTACTTGAAAAATGTGGCATCGGCAAGCCGATTTTACACGCTTGATATTACCCTCTGGTATCGGCTCCGATATTCATGGCCTGCCATGTGTGAGAATAGTTTAATGCCAGATACTGTGACCTCTGCTTGCAGATTTATGTGGTCAGTCCACCGCCCGATGAAAATCGGAACGGGTAATGAGCTTCCCGATGCTTGTTTTATGTGGCAAGCATCGGGCAAGCCCTCTACTTCATAGCTACATTGCCTTCATCCACTCCTTGTCACGCAGATAGACATATAGATAGGAACGCAAACTCAGGTCACCTTGCAATCGCTGGGTATGTGCGAATGCAGCCGTTCGCTCACTTTCGCTAAGCTGCTGCCATACGCCAAAGGCTTGCGATTCGTTGTTGCCAACCTTCTTGTAGATGACCTTCAATCGGTCAAAGGAGGAGGTGACATCGCTAGCATTGATACCGTCAATACTGGTTGCATTGTCGGATTCTGTTGAATGGATGCCATCGTTAGATTGCTCAGAATCATCTGGAATGTCAACAACATTAACGCAATCAGCGTTGGATGATGCTATAGCTGGGTCTGCAATCGCTTTGGGGGAAGGTGAAGTAGTTGCGCTCGCTACATTCACTTTTTTTGAAGGTTCAACAATAGGGTCAGTTTGCCAGCTGGACTTGTTCGGCTTGCGCTTGTGCGATGCAAGGATTGCAGCATTCTGCTCCTCATCCGTCAAAGGGATGGGATTCTTGCGGTTCGCTTCCAGCCATTTGTCAATCTCGTCAAGATAAATGACCCATCGCTTGCCGGGTTTGGAGCCAGGGATTTCCCTGTTTGCGAGTTTCTGATAGATGGTCGCAAGGGGAATGTTGGTGTACTCGGCAACCTGCTCTGGCGTGACAGGGCGGTGTCTGTTCTCTCGCTGCTGAGTTGGTCTGTTCTGAAGGTTCAGCAGTAACGCCTTCATGCCCGATACTTCATCCCGAAGTTCGGCAACGACCTGCGGAAGGTCATTGAACGTGATTTGATTATTTGTCATTTTACAACACGACCCTTTAGTGGAATCGTGCTGCAAAGGAACCCCGTTATGAATCGGAGGGCAAGCCACTTTTTAATAACAGGTTCATCACGAAACAATCACGCAGTAGAGCCTCGTTTTTGGCTGTTTTTCATGGTTAAAACAGGTTTTTGAAGTGAATTTTGATAACATCGAATACGTAAGTATAATGAATGACAGTTGAGATTTTGGCCGTGTTTTGGGTAAGATTTATGACTAAAAAGGTATATACACAATAAAGCCACACCAGAGTTTTGTATCTGATGTGGCCCGTAATGTGATGTTTATGTTTTGATGCAGGATTGGTGAGAGATATTAACTTCAGCCTTTCTCTCCACCCAGTTGCAAAGGAATATGAAACAGCAGTCCGTCTTTCCCAGGGTAATCGCAGTGAATCTGGTCGCTGTTGGATGTGACAGTCAGGTTCCTGAGCGTATTGTGTGATAACGGCTCTCCACTGGCTGTTACGCATAATGAAGCAAAACGACGCTCGATATAACAGGCGCAATCATCGTTGCTGTAAACCTTGCCTTTACCAAGTCCCAATCTTGTTGCAATGCTCCAGACCATATGGCGGACATCGAAGCTGCTCAGCTTGGTCTTGTATCTCTTCCACTCAACTTCAGGGCGGTAGTTGTGATCCATCGCGAATCTCAACAGATCTGTACAGAACTCGTCCATGTCTTCCTCATATACAAATGGAGACATGATGTATAAAAGGTATTCATGAATGGTGTCCAGTTTCTTCTTCTGGCTTTCTGCCTGACTTTGGTAGAAGTCATCAATACCCTGCTGGTAGGTTACGCTGATATGGTTGTCTTTTGCGAGTTCTCCTGTCTCTGCCATATATGCCTCTTCTATAACCTCAGTCTCGCTTATCTCTTCAGCGGTTTCTGCTTCACAAGCGGTATCAATACCCTCTGACTCGTTATAGACAGGTATTGCCTCCAAAAGAAAAACAGGCTTCTGTGCCGTTGATTCATTTGTTGCAGTTTGATTATTGCAAGCATGAGTCTTGTTTTTCCACGTCTGCGCTATTCCCACGAAAGCATACTGTACTGCCATATACATTGACCATAGGACTATTACAATCATCATGTAGATGATATAAGCAGGAACAATGCCATTGGGAAGATTTGAGTCTGCCCATTGGCAAAGTGGAATTGAAAGAAGAAGAACTGCAACTCCCGGCAGTATTCTTGTGGAGATCCATTCGAGTCGGATGGATGCCTCCCGTGAAGTGATTGAAGATGGAGAATCTATTTTCATTGTCTTTATGTGTTATTGTCCGTTGTTTCAGGAAACGCGCTGCAAAGTTAAGAAGATTTTTGTACATAGCGTATGGTCTTTTCGTCTGTAGGCCAATGATTTATATTTATTTGTGAATCATACTTGAAGTGAGTATGATTTTCATACTCGACATTTTCCTCCTTTTTCGCAGTTGTTTGATTGCATGACAAAGGTATAACGAAAAATGAGAGCCAATTATGTTGGTTCTCATCTTTCCATGTGTGTGACCTTAAAATAGCATCTTTGGTTTCATTTCTGGAAGAAATAGAACCGAGAAAACTGTTTAGCCCTGTCCGACAACTTTCAACTGCGGAGTTATCTTTGGCTTCAACGTGATGCGATTGATAGACTCTCGCTTGCTTTCGTCTGCCATCGCTGCATAAATCTGAGTGGTGGAAACATTTTTGTGTCCAAGGATGTGCTGGACGGTATAAACACTAGTGCCAGCCTCGACCTGTAGCGAACCGAGTGTGTGACGGAAGCAGTGATAGGTTATATGCTTGGTGATACCAGCTGCCTTTAGCCAGTTCTTCAGCGGTGTCTGGGTAAGGCTGTCGTTGAAGCCAATGAACACCTTATCGGTAGGCTTGCGGTTCCCATCATCGTCGTTGAACCCAATCAGTTCCAATGCCTCGTCACTGATGGGATTGTTCACCAGCTCTTTGGTCTTCTGCATACGTAGCGTGACGTACATGCCACCGTCACCGTAGGGCTGAATCTTGTCCCAAGTCAGCTGTTTGATGTCGCTCTTGCGAAGTCCAGTCAGACAAGAGAAGAGGAAAGCCTTTTTCAAGACCTCAGACGAGCATGGCGTATTGGCCAATCTGATAAGTTCGTCCTTGGATAAGTGCTCTTTTTCTGTCGGGATCGTGTCAATACGCTCCAAGAAGCCGTTGGGGTTCTCCATAATCTTGTGTTCCCTGTAGGCGGTATGAAGCACGGCACGGAATGTTGACCAATAGCCAGCTACGCTATTGATGTGCAGTTTGTGCTCTGTGTGGATGGTTTGCGGAGCGTTTAGAAGATACTCACGGAACTTGTTGCACAGGTCTACGTTGATTTCATCGAAACGGCACTTGTCATTGCAGAATCTGGCAAAGTGCTTATAGACGTGCTGCCACTTGCAGTTCTTCTTGTCTGCTTTCTGCTTGAAGTAGGCAAGGAAGTCGCCCTTCATCTTTTCACGGTCAAAGAAATCGTACCTCTCATTCACTATGGACTCATAGCGTCGGCAGCGCAGCGCCTCGGCTTTCTCAGTCATGCGCTCGTTGTAGTCACGCTCGCGCTGGTTCCTGGGTTTGGCAAAGATGTAGATGCCAAGTGACTCATGTCGCTGTACCTTCATGGTTGACTCGTCCCTGTAGCCGGGATAGTAGTCAAGGTAGAAGCTCAGTTGCGTACCTTTCTTTATCTTACGCGTACGCAGGGTTACTGTCTTGCAAATGTTACTCATACTTGTATGAAATTTGTTTTGTTAATAATCAAAGGCTATGCGTCTCATAGCGAGTGCAAAGTAACTGCGTGATGAAAGAGTGACCAACTTACCCATTCATAACTCATGGATAATTGCACTTTCACGCAGTTGATGCTTATTATTGGGCGTTATTGGAGCCTGTAAACCCCGAATTGTGCCAGTCTGCTTGCCATTATTCGGTCTAATTCCTCCTTGACGATGAGGTTCTGGACTCCGACTTTCACCTTAGTGAGATTGTTTGTCTTGACGATAACACAGATGTTACTCTTGGTCATGCCGTACTTATCGGCAGCTTCGGTGGTGGTGTAATAGGCATTACTCGCCTTCAGGTCTGGACGGAAGATGTCGTCAAGATGTTTCTTTGAGTAATAGGTCTTGCCATATTCTCGCTTGGTGGGGATATGGCGGCGATATGCTTGGGTGCGCAGGGATTCTTTGGTCGTGGAATAGAGAGATTCTGCCTCATCCGTTGTGAGCCATTCTGTCAAGGCTTCAATCTCGGCAGAAATTCCGAGGAGCGCATCCATGTGCTTGCGGCTATAATAGTTCTTGCCTGCAATCTTGCAGATGGGTACTTGGTTATTCTTGGCAGAAGTATAGAGCCAAGAACGCTTCACTTTGTAGATTGCCATAACATCGTCTCCAGAGATGTATTCAAGTGGTTCAATGCACTGAATTGAATCCTCTTTTCTCGCTGGCTTACTTGAATCACGTCTTTTCTTCAACGACAGGGAAGAAGAAGTCATAGGCTTGTATGTTGGCAATACTCTATGATAAGGATTGCCAGCAAGCATCATCTCGATGTCTGCCTTACGGACGAATGCCATTCGGCTGCTGATTCGTGATGCAGGAAGTTTTCCCTCGTTTACCAACTTGTAAACATACTGACGGGAGCATCCCATGAGGATGGCAGCCTTGGAGAATGTAAGGTACTCCTGGCTGGCGATGTCTATAACTGGCTGGACAGCCTTCAAAAAGTCCTGTTGCTTCTTCTTGCGCTGAGCCTTTGCCGCCTCGGCACATTGTTCTGAGCAATACCTCTGCGAACCGCTGTTACAAGTGAACTCCTTGCCGCAGAAGGCGCATTTTCTTGTCTTTCTCATTTGACTCCTTTTTATGTGGTTCTACAATCAATTTCATGCAAACAGCCACGGAGTGAACTTTCGTCAATCATTGACAAACCTTGTCAACTCATTCCACGATGTCACGTTCTTCAAATGAGGTCACTTCCTTGCTCTTTTCCCTCTCGTTCATCAGTTAACCGTTGTCCACTCTTGTCAACCTTTGTCAACTCTGTCCACGAGATGGCAAAATAAAAGCCCTCAAAATTCTCCGCGGTAGAAATGCGTTGCAAAGGTAAGCGGATTTTTGAGAACCACCAATTATCCCAAGCGGGTCTAACCATCGGAAATGAAAGGATAGCAAGGTGATGTAATATCACTGATTTACAGTCTATTAGGAATGAAAGCCGATTTTGGATTGGTTCGTTATTCTTTCCTAAATTAGCGGATTGTTTATCCACTTTTGTCTCGTTTTTGTCCCTCGTTGTATTATCTTTGTATCGCAAGTTAAATGCTTGATAATCAGTGATAAAAGAATATATTAACATCAGAAAAGAAAGGAAATAAAATGGGACGAAAGAAGAAGGAAATCCGTTTGAAGGAGCCTGTGCGCATCCGAGAAAAGAAGATAGCAGGTGGCAACATCAGCCTCTATCTTGACATTTACCAAAAGGGATTGAGAAAGAAAGAGACGCTGAAACTCTATCTTGTGCCAGAAATCAACGCTGCTACCAAGTTGCAAAACGCCAATACAAGAAAGTTGGCAGAGCAAATCAAGGCGCAGCGCATTCTTGACATCCAGAGAGAGGGTCTTGTGGATTGGGACAAGGTGAAGAAGTCACGCATGACACTTACCAAGTGGATGGATGACTTTGTGAAGTACAATGCCGAGTTGTCTGAGTCTTCCATGAAGACAAAGCGAAACACTCATGCTCGCATTGACCAATACCTCTTATATATAGGAAAACCAGAGTTTCTGTTGAAAGACGTGGATAAGGAGTTTTGCAAAGGCTTCATTACTTTTTTGAAGACTTGCACCTACAATGATGGAAAGAAACAACTCAGCACCACCACTTGCCGTATGTTCGTCAACTATTTCGGCTCGTCATTGGCAAAGGCAGTAAGGGACGGACTGATTGAGCAAAATCCATTCTTGCTGTTGGAGGCAAAGGAGAAGCCACAGAAGCGAGTGGCAGAGCGTGAGTTTCTGACGATAGAGGAAATAAAGAAAGTGATGAATACACCATGCCGTTATGAACTGGTAAAGAAAGCCTTTCTATTCTCCTGTTTCACTGGTCTGCGATATAGCGACATGAAAGCCTTGAACTGGAGTGAAATCCACAAGGCTGCTGACGGCAAGACAGAATACATTGACCACATCCAAGTCAAGACCAAGGATAGAGTAACCATCCCATTGTCGGAAGAAACAAAGAAGTGGATGCCTAAAAGAGAAGAAGGTATAGACAACATCTTCCACAATTTGACAATCACATCTACAACTGTAGAAGTGGTGCTGAAAGAATGGATGGAGGCAGCAGGAATAACCAAGCATATAACCTACCATTGCTCACGACATACGGCGGCAACTATGCTCCTGACACTCGGTGCAAGTATCTATGTAGTAAGTAAGATACTCGGACACAAGAGCATCAAGATGACGGAGATTTACGCCAAGATTGTTGACAAGAAGAAGTTGGAAACCGTGAACCTCGTGAACGGAATGTTTGACCAAATACCAGTAATACAATGAAGATAGAAATCAAGGAACGTAAGCTGACGGAAGGCAAAAGAGCCTTATATCTGGAATACTACGAGACTGGCTTCCGCAAGAGAGAAAACTTGCACCTCTATCTCTTGCCCGATGATGCCGTTGGTGCTGCAAAGCACAATCGGCTTACATACAACAAGGCTATGGAGATACGAGCAGAGCGCATCCTCACCCCTCCTGTATTGGAGAAAGAGAATGCCAAAAGCGAAGAACAAGGCAACGGCTTGACTTGGCTACAATGGTGCGATGATTATATCAAATGGTCTGTTGATTGTGGCAACTGCAAGAAGATGATAGGTCATAAGAATGTTGTCCGCAAACGTATAGCCACTTATTTACGGAGAGTAGATAAGAAAGACATCCTGCTGAAAGATGTCAGTAAAGATGAAATTTGCGGTCTTTTTGATTATATGCGCAACAAGTATCGCAACAAACGCCAAATCAAGACCAACGGAGGACGGTTGGCTGATTACACATTACTGTTGTTTGAGGAAACTGTCAAAGCGATATTTAACAAGGCTATGCGTGAAGGACTTGTAAAATTCAATCCTGTACACAGTCTAAACAAATTGGAACGCTTCCATGCTCCTGACAAACACAGAGAGTATCTTACGCCCGAAGAACTCACACATTTCCTGGCGGTGGAAGCAGAATGTGAGAATGAACGAACCGTACAACTGGCATTTGGGTTATCATCCATGACTGCCCTTCGCCTTGGCGATATGCAGCATCTGAGGTGGTGTGATATTAAAATGATAGATGGCGTGCCGACAATCAGCATCATACAGCGAAAGACAAAGCGTCCTGCCATTATTCCGCTCAATGAAATGGCACAATCGTTGTTGCCACCTCGGACGGATGACAATCCAGAAAGTCTTGTGTTTCACCTTGTCAAGAAGTCAGACAACGTATCGAAATACGTAAGAAGACTTAAAGAAAAGGCTGGCATAGAAAAGGATTTGACCTACCATTGCTCACGGCATACGACAGCATCGTTGGCTATCTCAGCAGGAGCAGACATATCAGCAGTGAAGGATGTTTTGGGACATGGAAGCATCACTTCAACCGAAGTTTATGCAAAAGTGGCTCTTGAAAAGAAGATAGAGGCGGTCAATCTGTTTAATGGCGTGTTTGATTGAGACATACAGCAGAGTGCGAACAATGGGGAAGTCTTACTTCTTCCCTTTTGTTGGAAAATTGCCGTCAGGCTGTATTCAAAAAACGCTTGTGTTCAAATAAACCTAAAATCCGCAACTATCATCCAATACACGATTAAGGGTAGATTTATGAGTCGTTAGTAGCAGCTTTCAGTAAAAAGCAACAGCACAACATCAATATGTAGCCACCATCCCCTTACCCCACAATGCGACTTGAGGCAATACGCAGATTAAAACCATAAGGAACGGACTTTATCCGAATCCAGTTTTGAAGGGTTTTGCATAAGCTCGGTTCTCTGTGTAGATATTCAGCACGTATTGCCTTGCAGTCAAGATCCACTTGGCAGGTACGGAGATGAATCTGAAGACAAAAGCCTTTATGCGACTCGTTTCCTTGAGCCCGAAAGCCTTGGTGTCAAGCTTGCTAATGA
>CDZN01010300.1_pt1 | contig 33857 bp, 30 predicted proteins | sample 557701 | NCBI WGS metagenome assembly CDZN01 (sample SAMEA3182089, study PRJEB8094) | gut metagenome | biome: human; feature: gut; material: Stool; isolation source: human stools | place: Canada | collected 2013-02-04 | reverse complement strand
AATCTTCTGCCCGGCATTTCCGACATTTTTCTTATCAACAACCACGCACGGGATGCTTATTTTTTCAAACAGGGAGAACAAACAGCTTTTTCATCCGGACTTACCCTAATAACTCAAGGAAGTTACAAACTGGAAAAAGAAGAAGGAAATAATGAGAAAGCTATACTGACTCTCACCTTTTCGGAAGATGCAGCAACACCTGTTCCCGATCATAAATTCATCTTGTGGGGAAACGCATACGCATTTCACCGCTTGGATAAAAGCTTGAATCTGAATTGGAATACTCCACCCATCGGAGAAACGCGGACATCACCTGCACCACCTCCTTCCTACACGCTGGAAGAAATCGCTGGAGGTGAACCAGGCACAGGCAAACAAATTAGTTTTACCCTTTCCGAACAGGAAATACCTGCCGGAATACTGCCTTAATCAGCAGGGTCTTCTTTAATCAACTGTACTTTCCGATAATATGCGTATATTTTCCGGCAAGTATCCGCTACGAATACGCCATTCTTGCGGATAAAGATTATTGGCACGATTACCGATATTCTTCACAAATCCGAGAGGAATATGCCGGTACGTAAGCAAAACATATCCACGAGGGGCTGTTACCGGCAAGGTAATGGCCTCTTTTCGTAAATAAGTGATAGCCTGTTTATAACTTATTTCTTCCGTAGCGAAAGCTTCCCGGCATAAAAGTGAACTACACATCGCCAATGCATGGTCAGGTATCAAATCCTTTCCTTTCACTTCTCCTATCTCCACTCCTGCCGATACGATTTTCAGGCATTGTTTCATTGCCATTAATTCATCAGCATAATGCTTTGAAAAAGCCCGAATACTTGTTCCTTCTGCCGACAATATATACTTGTCCGAATTTTCATCATTCAGCCAGCTTTTTGCAATATTCAGCTGTTCTTTCGAAACAGGAGAAGATGCTGCTCCTCCTTTCTTATCTTTCTTTTTAGAAGTCTTCTCCTTGGCGAAAGAAGATACCGGAATCTCGTCTCCTGTCTCCGGCTTCCGAAAAGCTGCCAGGAAAAAGCCTTCGCCTTTCGTCTTATGAGGGAAAAAATGATAGACAGGAATAGAAGATTTAGAACCATCACAATTATCCGGTAAAAGATCTCCTGTTATATTCCAGTTTTCCTGTATCTGCACAGTTAACGGTTCGGCTCCATACTCTTGTTGAATCCAACGTGCATTCTCTTCGTCCTCTTTTGTATTAAATGTACACGTACTATATATAAGAATTCCCCCAGGCTTCAACGTGTCCCAAATATCACCAATAATCCGCCGCTGGCGCTGCCAACAGATTTCTACATTCTCGGGACTCCACTCTTCTACAGCAACAGGGTCTTTACGGAACATACCTTCACCGGAGCAAGGGACATCTGTAAGAATCACGTCAAAAAAAGACGGTAAAGCCGCAAAATCTGCCGGATCATTATTGGTTACCACTACATCCGGATGTCCCCATTTCGTTAAATTCTCCGCAAGAATCTGCGAACGATTCCGGATGACTTCATTAGCCACCAGTAAACTCCCTTCAGGAAGCACACTACGGGCATGAGTAGACTTTCCACCGGGAGCTGCACAAAGATCCAGCATCTTTACCGGTCCGGTGACATACTGCCGGAGCACCTGCTCCACAAACATAGAAGAAGCCTCCTGAACATAATAACAACCTGCATGAAACAATGGATCAAACGTGAAAGTGAGACGCTCATCCAAATAAAACCCTTCGGAAGACCAAGGGACTTGATTAAATTCAAAGTTGAAAGCTGAAAGTTGAAAATCAGGAATACAGCCTGCTTGCGGTACAATTCTGCATTTTCCATTTTCAATTTTTAATTTCCCATCATTCAACCGGATGCTGACAGGTGGTTCTTGTTGGATAGCAACAGCTAATTTGTCGTATTCTTCATCGCCCAACAGGGCACGGGTATAATCTATGAAAGAAGCGGGTAATTCCATTTTTCGTTATTAATTTCCGCAAATATCAAAAATATTTCGTCTCTTTGCAACTTTCTATGATATTAACTACGTCTAACAGACAAAGAAATAAATAAAAAAACTATTGATATGAAAAATTTTCTATTAGCATTGATGGTTGTACTGACCACTTGCACACTGGCTATTGCCCAAAACCAAACTACTGTTGTCCGCGATTCCGTCGGAAAAGTAAAGGTAACTGTGACCAAAGACAATAAAGCAAAAACAAACAATACTGCTGTCACAGTCATCGGTGTAGATACAGCGGACACTGATTCCACAGAAGTAGATGCAAACTCAAGTAATGTCAGTACTGGTCATGGTAAGGCCAGTTTTACATTCGAATCGGATGACGACGATTTCCCATTCCACGGCTTTGGTATCAACGGAGGAATTCTCGTAGCAATCATATCAATCATTGCCGTTTTCGGATTTCCGGTATTCATTCTGTTTGTAATCTTCTTCTTCCGTTATAAAAATCGGAAAGCACGCTATCGTCTTGCCGAACAGGCACTCGCTGCAGGTCAGCCATTGCCAGCAGAATTTATTCGTGAAAACAAAACGGTTGACCCACGTTCACAAGGCATCAAAAACACCTTTACAGGTATCGGTCTTTTCATCTTCCTTTGGGCAATCACCGGTGAATTCGGAATTGGAGCGATCGGTTTACTCGTTACATTTATGGGTATCGGACAATGGATCATCGGCAGTAAACAACAGGCTCAAGGTACAGATGCTCCCCGGACGTATACTACCCATAAAGATGAAAAAAAGAATCGGGATAACGTCAAAAACGATAGCTTCGAAATCATCCCTTCCGAATCCGGAGAGAAAGATAATGGAGTAAACGAAGAAAAGAACGACGAGAATAAATGAGCCAACTCAATGATATATCGTTAGTCGCGCAGGTCGTGGTGTTCAAGAACACCAGGGCCTTCGACCAGTTGGTGGGGAAGTATCAGTCGCCCATCCGGCGATTCTTCCTGAACCTGACTTGCGGCGACAGCGAATTGAGTGACGACCTTGCACAAGATACATTTATCAAAGCATATACAAATATTGCCTCTTTCCGAAACTTGTCAAGTTTCTCTACGTGGCTGTACCGTATTGCTTATAATGTTTTTTATGATTATATTCGCAGCCGGAAAGAGACAGCCGATTTGGATACAAAGGAAATAGACGCCATCAACAGTACCGAGCAAGAGAATGTAGGACAGAAAATGGATGTTTATCAGTCACTCAAAATGCTTAAGGAAGTGGAAAGAACCTGCATTATGTTGTTCTATATGGAGGACATTAGTATCGACAAAATAGCAGGTATTGTAGGAGTACCGTCAGGAACGGTGAAAAGCCACCTGTCACGTGGAAAAGAAAAATTAGCAACGTATTTAAAACAAAACGGTTATGACAGAAATAGACAATGATAAGCTCTTGCGCGATTTCTTCGCAGAAAACAAGCAGGAAATAGCAGACAACGGATTCAGTCGCCGTGTCATGCACCATTTACCCGGTCGTAGCAACCATCTGGCTCGTATCTGGAGTGCCTTCGTAATGACTGTGGCTGCCGTACTTTTTGTATGGTTAGGCGGATTGGAAGCAGCTTGGGGAACAATAAGAGAAGTATTTATCGGCATGATTAATCATGGCACTACCGGCCTTGATCCAAAGTCAATTATTATCGCGGCTGTCGTATTATTATTTATGGCTACACGAAAGGTTGCTTCTATGGCATAAACAAAATAAATACAGATTAAAAGTCCAAAGCATAAGTTTCCCGGATTTTTATCTTTATGAGTCAAAGAACTCTTTATCCCTCTCTTTTAGTGTTAAACAATAATAAATCTACCCTTTACTCCAAGTAAGCCCCAACATAGATGTTGTATATTTGTTGCTCTGTAAACTAAAATAGAGAGAAGAGTTTTGAAACTACGTATATTTATTTTATTTCTATTCCTGCCTTTATTACATGTTCAGGCAGATGTCATCGACAGTCTGATGACGCAGCCCAGAGACTCAATCGGACTAACAAGCGATTCCCTAGTACTGCATTTCTTGGAAGAGTCGGGAATCCCTATATCTGATAATAATAAAGTCAAACTGCTAAAAAGCGGACGGGAGAAGTTTATCGATTTATTTGAAGCCATCCGGGAAGCTAAACACCATGTTCATCTGGAATATTTCAACTTCCGAAATGACTCCATTGCTAATGCTTTGTTCACTTTATTAGCCGAAAAAGTGAAAGAAGGTGTTGAAGTACGAGCTATGTTTGACGCTTTCGGAAACTGGTCGAACAACAAGCCCCTTAAAAAGAAACACCTCAAGAAAATACGTGAACAAGGAATCGAAATCGTCAAGTTTGACCCGTTCACCTTCCCTTATATCAATCATGCCGCCCACCGCGACCATCGCAAAATTGCTGTTATCGACGGAAAAGTGGCATATACAGGCGGAATGAATATCGCCGATTATTATATCAACGGACTACCCAAAATCGGAACCTGGCGTGATATGCACATGCGTATCGAAGGGGATGCAGTCAACGATTTGCAGGAGATTTTCCTGACGATCTGGAACAAAGAGACTAAACAGAACGTAGGAGGAGAAGCTTATTTCCCCCAACATGAGGGACAGACAGACAGCACAAATATCGTTGTAGCAATTGTAGACCGTACCCCGAAAAAGAATAGCCGTATGTTGAGTCATGCCTATGCCATGAGCATTTATTCGGCACAAAAGAATGTTCATATCGTCAATCCTTATTTTGTACCGACTTCTTCCATCAAAAAGGCGTTGAACCGGACAATCGACCGGGGAGTAGATGTAACCATCATGGTTTCCTCTGCTTCCGATATTCCTTTTACCCCGGATGCCGCACTTTATAAGTTACATAAACTGATGAAAAGGGGAGCTACTGTCTACATGTACAACGGGGGATTCCATCACTCGAAAATTATGATGGTGGACGACTTGTTCTGCACAGTCGGTACTGCCAACCTGAACAGCCGCAGCCTACGATATGACTACGAAACAAATGCCTTTATTTTTGATAAAAGAATAACGGGGGAATTAAATAATATGTTCCGAAACGATATCGAGCATTGCACCCAGCTGACACCGGAGTTTTGGAAAAAGCGTTCTCCCTGGAAGAAGTTCGTCGGCTGGTTTGCTAATTTATTCACTCCATTTTTGTAATTTTGTACGGAGAATCATTTTCACTGCAAATTATTCATTATGAAACAATACCTGGATTTACTCAATCGCGTGCTAACCGAAGGCACGGAAAAAAGTGATCGTACCGGAACCGGAACGATCAGTATCTTCGGTCATCAGATGCGTTTTAACCTTGATGACGGTTTCCCGTGCCTGACAACCAAAAAACTGCATCTGAAATCAATCATATACGAATTGCTTTGGTTTCTGCAAGGAGATACAAACGTGAAATACCTGCAGGAACATGGAGTACGTATTTGGAACGAATGGGCGGACGAGAACGGTGATTTGGGGCATGTCTATGGTTATCAATGGCGTTCATGGCCTGATTACAACGGTGGCTTCATCGACCAGATCAGCGAAGTAGTGGAGACACTCAAACACAATCCGGATTCACGCCGTATCATCGTTAGTGCGTGGAACGTAGCAGATTTGAACAATATGAATTTACCTCCCTGCCATGCATTCTTTCAGTTTTACGTAGCAGACGGGCGGTTGAGCCTGCAACTATATCAACGCAGTGCCGATATATTTCTCGGTGTTCCCTTCAACATTGCTTCATACGCATTATTACTGCAAATGATGGCACAAGTGACAGGTTTGAAAGCCGGCGATTTCGTTCATACTTTCGGTGATGCTCATATCTACCTGAACCATCTGGAACAAGTGAAGCTCCAATTATCACGGGAGCCTCGTCCATTGCCGCAAATGAAAATCAATCCGGACGTGAAAAACATCTTCGATTTTAAATTTGAGGACTTCGAATTAGTAAACTATGATCCGCATCCGCATATTGCAGGAGCAGTAGCCGTGTAAAAAATATGAGTAAAGTATCCATCATTGCTGCCGTAGACCGCCGCATGGCTATAGGCTTTGAGAATAAGCTTCTTTTCTGGTTACCGAATGATTTGAAACGTTTCAAAGCATTAACTACCGGAAACACCATACTTATGGGACGCAAAACTTTCGAGTCATTACCGAAAGGCGCATTGCCCAATCGAAGAAATATCGTTTTATCTTCCAATCCGGATACAGTATGTTCCGGTGCGGAAGTGTTTCCTTCACTCGAAACGGCTTTGAGAAGTTGCCGGGAGGATGAACATATTTATATTATAGGAGGGGCAAGCATTTATCAGCAGGCTCTTTCCTTCGCTGACGAACTTTGCCTGACAGAGATAGACAGTACAGCTCCCGAAGCTGATGCCTATTTTCCGGAAGTATCTTCAAAGGTATGGCAGGAAAAAAGCAGAGAAGCCCATCCTGCGGATGAGAAACATCTCTGCTCTTATGCTTTCGTTGATTACGTAAGAAAGTAAGAAAATTGTTTCTTACTGTGATCCAATCACGAATACTGACTAATGATTAATCTTCATCTTCTATGTCGACCATAATCGGCATCTGACGCTTAATGGCTTCATGGAAGGAGATTAATGTTTCGGTACGCGCCAAGCCCAATGGTTGCAACTTATCGTGAATAATACTCAATAAGTGGTGGTTATTCTTTGCGTAAATTTTGATAAACATATCGTATTTTCCGGTAGTGAAATGACATTCCACCACTTCGGGGATAGCCTCTAAAGCTTTTGTTACCGAGTCAAAGGATTCGGGGTCTTTTAGATATATACCAATATAAGCGCAAGTCTCATATCCGATTTTCTCGGGGTCGATAACATACTCCGAACCTTTTAATATTCCTAGATTAGTAAGCTTCTGAATACGCTGATGGATCGCAGCACCGGAAACATTACATGCTCTTGCCACTTCCAAAAAAGGAATACGCGCATTCCCTGCAATCAGTCTCAGAATTTGCTCATCTAAAGCATCTAATTGATGATGTCCCATTTTTGAATCAAATTGTTTTTATCAATGAATCTTTTATGCAAAGTTAGCGATTTTTCGACAACAAATACTATAATCTATTACTTTTATTTGCAGAAAGCGGATAAGTCAACAATAGTTCGTACCTTTGCGAAAAACATAAATATACCATTTATATGAAACATATTTGTTGTATTATTCTGTGTTTCTGCACTTCTATAGGAAGTTATGCCCAGAATTTTGCTGATTATTTTCAGAACAAAACATTGAGAGTGGATTATATCTTTACCGGGGATGCTACACAACAGGCTATCTATCTGGATGAGCTTTCACAGCTCCCCACCTGGGCAGGGCGTCAACATCATCTCTCCGAACTTCCCTTGGAAGGCAACGGACAAATTATTGTGAAAGACCTTGCCAGCAAACAGTGTATCTACAAAACTTCTTTCTCTTCTTTATTTCAAGAATGGCTGTCAACAGACGAAGCCAAAGAAACAGCTAAAGGGTTTGAGAATACCTTTCTTCTTCCCTATCCCAAACAGCCTGTAGAAATAGAAGTGACTTTATATTCTCCACGAAAGAAAACAATGGCTACTTACAAACATATCGTGCGTCCGGATGACATATTGATTCATAAACGGGGAGTATCACATGTTACTCCACACCGGTATATGCTGCAAAGTGGCAATGAAAAAGACTGCATAGATGTTGCTATCCTGGCAGAGGGATATACAGAAAAAGAAATGGATATATTCTATCAGGATGCACAACGTACCTGCGAAAGTTTGTTTTCGTACGAGCCGTTTCGTTCCATGAAGGGTAAATTTAATATTGTTGCCGTAGCCAGTCCTTCAACGGATAGTGGTGTCAGTGTTCCCCGCGAAAATCTGTGGAAAGAAACGGCGGTTCATTCTCATTTCGATACCTTTTATTCAGATCGCTATCTGACTACCAGCCGGGTAAAGTCTATCCACAATGCATTGGCTGGTATCCCTTACGAGCATATCATTATCCTCGCTAACACAGATGTATACGGCGGAGGAGGAATATACAATTCTTATACGCTAACCACAGCTCATCACCCTATGTTCAAACCGGTGGTAGTGCACGAATTCGGGCACAGCTTTGGTGGATTGGCCGACGAGTATTTTTATGAGGATGATGTGATGACGGATACTTATCCACTGGATGTCGAACCGTGGGAACAGAATATTTCAACACAGGTGAACTTTGCTTCCAAATGGAAAGATATGCTTCCGTCAGACACTCCGATCCCTACTCCTATTGCTGAAAGAAAGAAATATCCGGTAGGAGTATATGAAGGAGGCGGCTATTCCGCTAAAGGTATTTATCGTCCTGCCTACGACTGTCGCATGAAAACAAACGGATACCCGGAGTTTTGCCCGGTTTGTCAACGTGCCATCCACCGAATGATTGAGTTTTATGTTCCTTAATTGAATTGCAATCATCGATAGTAACCAATGGTAAATACTCATCCAAAACCAAAATCAATATACAATCATATTATTGTCAAACTTAAAACCCAAACCTCATGATTAGACTTCAACCAATCAATACGTCGGATCTGCAACATTACAAATTCATGGAAGAACTCCTGATTGATGCATTTCCACCGGAAGAGTACCGTCAGCTGGAACAACTGCGCGAGTACACTGACCGTACGGGCAACTTTCATAATAACATCATCTTTGATGATGACTTGCCAGTCGGCTTCATTACCTATTGGGACTTTGGCAGTTTCTACTATGTAGAACACTTTGCAACCAATCCTGCCCTGCGAAATGGAGGTTATGGAAAACGTACACTGGAATACTTGTGCAATTATTTAAAACGCCCGATCGTATTGGAAGTAGAACGTCCGGTGGAGGAAATGGCCAAACGACGTATCAGCTTTTATCAACGCCAGGGCTTTACACTATGGGAAAAAGACTACTGTCAACCTCCTTACAAGCCCGGAGATGATTTTCTTCCCATGTATTTAATGGTACACGGAGAGCTGGATTGTGAAAAGGATTTTGAAACAATCAAAAAGAGAATACATAAAGAAGTATATGGAGTAAAAGACAATTAAAAAAGAATCCCGATAGTTCCAATGACTACCGGGATTTTTTATATCATACCATTACAGTTCTGTAATTAAGTCCAACCGTTACTGTATCTAAAACGATAACGAATATCAAAAACTTTGCCATTCATCTGGTAATATCTATCGAACTCTTTTTTATCCGGATCTCCCCAAATTTCCCCTAAATTTGCTGTCTTCAAAGAAAGAACAAAGAATTTCCCGTTGGCTAACCCGACTCCCAATTGATTACCTTGTGAAGTTTCCGCATTCAAAGCTGTAACTTCCGCATCAAATGTTTTCAATTTTATCGGTTCATCCCTATCTATCGTTGTACGGTCAACATAATAAAGGTCGTTCCCTTTACCTATCAATAAATAGGTTCTATTATTAATATAAGGTGCTGTATAAATTACAGCTCCTTCTAATAAATTACCAAAACTAATTGACTTGTTGACAGATGGAGTAGCCGTTACCTGATTGCTATTAGAAGCCTTGTTGACAGAATATTCCTGATACAAATATTCACTTCCCTTTTTCAGAATCAGAGTCATCACATATGTACCATCTGTCAGTCCGGTAGTTTTAGGACGGGCATAACCTAGATACACAACTTCATAATCCAACAAATCATGCAACTTCGGCGCATCATAAAAGCCATTCTTATTATAGTCTTCTTCCTTTGCTGTAAATTGAAGTACCTTACCGGCAGATTGCTTGTCATAATCCATTAGGGCTAAAATACGTTGGTGTCCTTTCTCACCTTCCACAAATGCCATATTCAAAGCACGCATTTCCGGTATAATCAAAAATCTATCGACTTTTACCTCTTTATTTTCAAAAGTTAATGGTGTTGACAGGAATTTACCTGTATGAAAAGCTTTTTCTGATAGCTTTTTACGTGTGTATGCTTTTCCGTCTTGATCCACTACAACAGTCAACCATTTTAGCTCTGCAATCTGCTTCACATTCAGGTTATCTGCAAAACTGGGTTCTAGAAAAGCATCCGGTAAAACAAGGTCTTTAGTAAAAGCGGCACCTTCCAAATCCACACACTTAGTAGCTTTCGGATTCACAATCCATACAGAAGAAGGATTACTACTTGAACCTCCTGAACGGAAATGTTCTAATAACCCTAACGTTTCCTTAGGAAGAGCTTCTCGATTTTGTTCTTGATAAACTTTCAGATGCTCCTGATAAGTCACCGCATCAGTACCTGTTGCAGTCATAAAATTCAGATAAGAAGCTTGTTCATCCTTCGACAACACCAGCCAACCATATAAATTATATTTCTGCGTGAAATCCATTGATGTACGGCCGATGTATGTAAGACCAGTCTTCGGATTAGTCACACGCAACTGACATTCTACCTGACTTGCTATTTTCTCCACCGTGAACTCCAATACACGTTTATCAGATATAAACTCACCGTTCAATGTCCAATTGTATTCCAACTCTGACTCTGCAATTTCTTCCGTAGCAAAAGTTATAGTTGGCTCCAGTCTAGCTACATTACCCACCACATAAGTATATTTAGCTCCTCCCAAATCAACCGTTATTTCATTTACATCTTCATAGTCGTAGTTTCCTTTATCACCATAGCAACTTGCCAAAACCACTGTCAGAGAAAATAACAGTAGAATATATATATTCTTTTTCATATTCAAATCCATTTTACTCATTAATAAACCGGAATATCAATATCCAATCCGTGCTCTGTTATATACTCCTTGAAGTCCAATGCATATTTTCGAATCAAGGTTTCATCCATACCAGTCAGATCATTCACTCCTGTACATTTTATAAACTCTTCAAACTTATAAGGATCATACTTGCCTAAATAACTTTCAACAGTCTTATCCCACCACAAAGGTGGCTTAGCTATATTATCAAAATTAATAGTAATATTACGCTGATCGACAAAACCCGGTTGAAAATTTTCATTCTCCTTAATACCAAACACTAACGTCGCTTCTTTATCTTTCAAGATATTATTCGGATTTTTCAAAGTTACCGTAATCTGATCGGTAGAAGTTCCTTGATGAAATATAGGGTGAAGATTTAATTCATACATTTCCGGAGTAGCAGTTGTTTTCTCTGTATCAATATACAGTTCAAAAGCCTTGTCTTCCTCCAACAGATTTCCCATAAGATTTACCTCAAATTCCAATGAATGAGTGTCAAGGCCAGGATAATAAGAAAAAGAGAAATTCTGTACTGTAGTTTCCTTTTGCGTAAAATAAACATACGATCCCAAATCATATCTGCCTATCTGGTCTTTCTCACATGCCGTGAGTGTCAAAACCATTGCCGTTAAAAATAAATATATCTGTTTCATTTTCGATCCGTCTATAAATTAGTAAACCATCTCGTTATCCGGTAATGGGAATATAAAGTTAGCTTTTGAATTAGGAAGTATATTATACTTCTTATAAAAATAATATAATTGACCTTCACCTAAAAATTCCTTACGCGCATCCTTTAAAACAGCTTCCTGATATTCCTCTAAAGTAGAAACGTATGAGAAAATACCCTCTGTACACCCTCTATTGGTTGCAACAAATTCTAACTCCCGTGCTCCACTTGCAGGATCTGTTTTCGCCAAATATTCACCACGGATATAATACATTTCACTCAAACGGATGACAGGAATAATACGTTTATCAAGATCCGTATAAGAAGCATCATCCATATATTTCTTAGAAATCACACAATACCAGTCATAGTCACTATGAATTTCCATCATACCTCCACTCTCATTCCAACGTCTATCATTCGCATTTTCATTCAAAATTTCCTCATAATCATCATAATCGATAGAAACCATTCCACCATCTTCATCCACATTATCCCACGCCTTGAAAAGTTCTACTTCTTTTGAATTTGAAAGAGCGAAAATTAAATCATCCTTCATCTTAGGATTCGTATTAAAGCTTGCATTAGCAGTGAAAGTAAACATCTTATCTCCATTATCGTCTGTATAATTTATAACCTCTGACGCTGCATCATAAGCTTTTTTCGCCTCTCCCGCATAAGAGAATACACGTGCTTGTAAAGCCGTAATAGCCATATAGCTCATACGAAAACCACGACTAGCGTAAAAAAGGTCTGTCACCAAATCCCCACCTTCAAAGCGATAACCTTTGGTCATTAATATCTTATAACCTTCTTGATTATCATAGGTCTGCACCAAATTGCGCGCATCTTCCAAATCTTTTTCTATTTTAGCCAATATCTCTTTCACTGTCAGATAGGGTTCTGACACAGAAGGGAAAGTTGCATAATAAGGAATGTATTTCTTACCATCATCTGCTGCTACACTAGGAGCAAAAAAACGAAGGACTTCGAAATGCAATATTGCTCTTAACGCCAACGCTTCTCCATGAATCAGATCTCGTTCAAGCGTTTTGCCCTGAAAGATGGTAGGATCGACACTTTCTATATTCTTTATCAATTCATTACAATTGGCTATTGCATTGTAAGCCGTAGACCAGATACTCTGAATAACCGGTTCCAACGTCTTATCCGTATACAAATACTGACAGGCCTGCTTATACTTAGAATCCGTATTTCCTAAATTAGATTTGGTATAATTCTGCCCCAGTACATCAGCCATTCCCCAGGTCAGTTCTTCTCCCCAAAGATACTGGCTGGACATTTGTTTGTAAATGCCATTCAGGGCAATACGGTATCCGTTGCCCGAATTAAACAGGTCTTCCCCATCCACTTGGTTATTAGGACGTACATCCAACCAATCTGAGCAGGAACAAAACGTCAATGACGTACATAAAACTAATATAATATTCTTGATTTTCATATACTTCCTTCTTTTTAATATTTGTCACGATCAACTTAGAAACTTGCATTCAAAGTAAAATTGACACTTCTTGAATAAGGATAACTCAACCCACGTTCTTGTTTCACTGTACAGAAACGCGCAAGGTCATTAGCACCTATTTCCAAACGAAGCATGCTCAATCCCAGTTTTTTAATTTGCTCCGGAGCAAAAGTATAACCTAATGTAATTGAATTCAATGACAACAAGTTGTAGTCTTCAATAAAACGAGTCGTTGATTTGGTTATTTCAATGCTATTCTTACCATTATACAGCGCTTTAAAACGTGCATTATCCCCCGGTTCTTTCCAACGGTCGGAAAGAACACGCTTATCTACATTTGAGTTGTAGATATCAGCATTCTCAACCTTAGATACCAGCGTTGAATTATAGCGTTGACCACCATACTCATACATAAATGTAGTATACAAACTAAACTTCTTCCAAGAAAAATTGAAACCAAATGTTCCCTGAATGTCCGGTTCGGTATCACCGCAACTAATCATATCAGCTGAATCCCATTTAGTAGTCAATGTTCCGTCTCGTTTTTCAAAGATTTCTTTTCCCGTTGCCGGATCAATCCCATGAGATTTCACTGCAGATATAGCAGTAGTTGACACACCTTCTTCATATTTGCGGAAAGGTTTAGCAGCATTAGCATCATAATTGCCCAGTTCTGCATATTTCTGATCGACCAAATCATTATATGCTTTCAGACTATTGGAAATCTTTACCAACTTATTCTCATTATGTCCTAAGTTAGCAAACAATGACAACTGCATATCACGCTTACGAATAATATTACTACGCACATTGATTTCATATCCACGATTCTGCATTTCCCCAACATTGTCTTTATAGGAAGTAAAACCGGTAGAACTAGGAATCGTTACATCATTCACCAAATCCACTGTACGTTTATTATAGTAAGCAAATGATACATAGAACAAACGTTTCAACAGCCCTAATTCAAATCCAAAGTCCGCCTGATAGGTCGTTTCCCAACCCAAGTTCACATTCCCCATTGCTATCATATTGGCACCCATTCCGGTTTCATACCATTCATCACCATTAATCTCGTAAACGGTCTTTGCAGCAAAAGGCTCAAAATTAACTTTACCAGAAGAACCATACGTTCCACGAATTTTAAATTCATCAATAAAGCTCAACTTCTTTATAAACTCATAGTTATGCAACGCAAGTCCTAGTCCAAACGACCAGAATAAGGCAGTCTTGTTGTCCGACCCAAATTCGGAAGAACCATCGCTACGAACAGAAGCGTCAAGCAAATAAATGTTCCGATAACTATAGTTTAAAGTAGCCAACGCACCGAACAAACGTGATTTGGTATCACTCCAATCCGGTTTTTCGTAAATCTTTTGTGCATAATTAGGAGAATCAAAATCACCGGACGGGAATCCCATATAGCGAGCCGAAGAACTTGTACCACTGGAAGAAGTAGCGTTAATACCTACTGATAGATTAATATTATGCTCTTTAATAGTCCGGTTATATGCCAGAAAAGCATTCATATCCCAAGAAAAAGAATTACCACTACCCGTAGTCAATTCACCGGATATTTTATTTGTTCCACCCAAAACTTCTGTGTTCTTTGCCGACAACGGGTCAAGAAAGTTACGGGATTCAGAATAACTTTTAGTTAATGCAAACTGTCCTTTAATTTGCCAGTGATCATTAATGTACCAATTTGCAGACAAGTTATCAATAAATTCATCCGCACTAGACCTATCATAACTTTTCAATGTAGCCTCATATAAAGGATTGGCCAAGTTATCCATCCCTAACTTATGCCACTCGGTTGTCTTTGTTACATAAGTGCCATCATCATCACGGAAAGTATCATACGGTAACTTAGTTGTATAATCCGAAAAGTTTCCATAAGGCGATTCTTTAGAACGTGTTGCCGAATAAGAAACGTAATTACGTACTTGCAAACGACCGATACGGTAATCTAAAGACAAACCTCCACTTGTACGATCACGATAAGAACCCTTCATCACACCATCGGATTTATTATAGCTCAAATCCACAGAGAAACGTAGATTTTCCGTACCTCCGGTCAAAGACAAACTATGTTTATGATTAAATACGGAATGTACCGGTTGAGAAATCCAGTCTGTATCAACTCCCCGTCTTACATTCTGCAGTTTTCCATAATATTCTTTATCGAGAGTATATTGTTCACCGGCATCTTTACCTTTGTAAAAACCGGACAAACGTTCTGTTTCCAGTTTTTCTGAAGCATTCATCAAATTATAGTCTGACAAGTCCGGCATCTGCAAAGTTCCGGTCATACTATAATCAATCTGCAATTTTCCTGGTTTAGGAGGTACAGTAGTGATAACGACAATACCGTTTGCCGCACGTGAACCATACATAGCTGTTGCAGCTGCATCCTTTAAGATGGTAATACTTTCAATGCGGTTCGGATCAAGGTCATATAATTTAGTAGCCGACACTTCAAAGCCGTCCATGATGAACAACGGGAGATTCGGATTATTCTGTAAATTAGATTTAGAAACAGTTTCCGAGTCCAACTCTTTGATACCTATACCAGAACGACCTCGAATATACAGTTCCGGAATAGCGTTCGGGTCCGAACCCCATTGACTATTTTCCTGAATACGGAAAGAAGGGTCGAATGCCTGCAAAGCAGAAAAAACATTTGTCTTGGAAACCTTTAACAGTTCGTCTTTTTTAATCTGCACGCTGTTACCTGTAAAGCTCTTCTTATTAATATTAGAATAACCGGTAATAACCACTTCATCAGTCATCACAGCATCTTCTTTCATAGAAATCACCCGCGCCTTTATATCCTTTGACGCATCATCTCCCAAGCTTATCTCCTGTGTAGTCATTCCTATATAGGAAACAATAATCACCGGATGTTTACGAATAGGATACATTAGTTTAAAGTCTCCATTAACATCCGTAGTAGTACCAAAATCCGTGCCTTTTAATCGAATGGTAACTCCAACTAATTGAAGCCCTTCCTGATCAACCACTTTTCCAAAAACAGTCCGATATTCTGATGACTGTTCTTTACTTTCAACCTTTGTCCTTTGGCCTTGTTGCTTATTATCTTTCTGCTGAGCTACCACCGTGGCTATAGACAAAAGATATACCAAGGAAAAAAGAAATACTTTTTTCATAATCTGTGTTGTATTCTATTTATGCAAAACAATATATATGTTATTTAAATTTTAGGAGCATCCTTCCAAGAACGTGTCATCAAGAACAGCAAATATTTATAATGAGCACGCGTCTGTTTATCCCCAGTCATTTGTTGTTTCTTAATTAACTCTGCCAATTTCTGATAAGTGCCGTACCATAAATGATTCTGATTATCCGCTGCAATGTTATAAAGAACAGCACGAGTCCCGTAACCTTGTTCCTCTATGACACTTTCAGTATCTTCATTTTCTTCTTCATCCAAAGCCCCTACTTCATCAGTGTTGTCATCCGACAGATAATATTGTCCGAACCATCTTTTCCGACCATTTATATCTACACTATTACGCACATTCGACAAGAATTCAGCTTGCATAATACGTTCGGGCTCTGTCAAAGAACGTCCCTCCATTGTCGGACCCCAGACTAGTTCATACAAATCATCAATATATTCTTTCGGACTATAAGAAGAAGGATCGCGATAGTACGTCAAAGAAACACGCTTAGTTTGATACAAATCTGTAATCACATTCTTTTCCTTTACCACATAGTTCTTCAGAATCTTACGGGCTTGTGACCCTGAAAATGAAAGTTTCTTGATAACGTCCTCATCATCAATCCATTCCAAATCTTTCAGCTGAGCGAACAGAAACTCTAAAGATGCCTTTTGTAATTCCTTGGGTACCGCCGTGAGAGTTGCGTTAGCGTCACCTACAAAATGCTCATTCAGATAAAATGAACCAATGTTACGATATACATTAAACAAATATCCTCTCAATTGTTGTACAATAAACGGGAAGACCATATTACGATAATCATAATTCTTATCTTCCGCATCCATCCACTCATGCATATGAGCTACAATGTAACGCAAATTATTAATACCGTATGTACTAGCTTTAATCGCATCATTTCCTAAATCAAAAGAAAGAGCTGACGGGTCGAACGTGGTCAACAAATACTGTTTGGTTCCGAAACGATACATCGGATCACCGCTTTTCTCACTAATCCACTGGCGCACTATTTTATTTTCTTCCTGCGGAGTTTGTGCTTCTAAAATTGGTTTATAGGCCACTTTAATAGCATAATAGTCATACACTCCCAATTTAGGAGAAAGCATCACTCCCTTGTCACCCGGTTGAGCTACGTAATTGAAACCTACTTCATCCATTACAGACGCAGTTATTCCATACTTCTGTGTATAAGAAGCCGACCGTAATGAATCTGTCGGTATAGCAGCAGAACCTGCCATATTCTCTATCAATCCCAGAGCAAAACCAACTTCCCGGCGAACGGCACAACGAAGCGTTTCACTCATTAAGTTATCCGGTAACCGAAGATGACGAGCATCCGGATCAACCTGTGAAGTCTGTACAAAACGCTGGATATTATTCCACTTCAGCAAATCATGATAAAGATATAAAGAAGCATTCATGATTTCCCCGGTACGAGGATCAGCAAATGACGCATCTTTCATAGTCGTTACCACTCCGGTAGGAACATAACGAATCGTACTGTACTTTAAATTATCAGGATCAAAATTCGGATCATCTTTCGGAAAGTCCTTTACCTGGATAGCATCTTTAAAACCGATAGCCTCGAAAGCCTTATTCCAGTCATTTATTCCTGCTTTTACTGCTGCTCTCCAACTTACCGGAAAATTCGGATCCATATAAAAGACAATCGGCTTTTTCGGTTCCGTCAGATCACCACGTTTATACTTATCAACATCCGATACCTCCAGATTCCAACGTTTCATCCGGTGTTCCATTCTGGAACCATCAACCTCCGTACCCATATTTTCCATGGCTACAGTACCTATTCCTATTCGGGGATCGGCTAAACGCGGACGCATTTGCGGTTTTTCAGGAAGCAATAATAAAGTACGGTTTACTGTTATGCTAACAGGTTCATCCACACTTACAAGTTGTCCACCTACGCTTAAATTCATCAAGTAAGTCAATTTAGAAATAATAGAAACATTATCCTCAAAAGCCTTCACTCCCATCAGGTAAGACAAATCATCCTTGAATTTTACAGCTTGTCTGCCCGATCCGTATTCCATTGTACGTTTACCACTTGAAAAAGGATTCATATTTTCCGTATGAGATACAAAGTAGGAAGTCATATCCACTACAACGGCCGAAGAGTCCTTATTAAAGGCAGCAATAGTGAATGCATCAACAATGGTTGATAATGAATTCTTCTTCAGTCCTTCCTGCATATTCTGATTCTCCGAACTGGAGAATATCATATTCTGTCCTGTTCTGCTAACTTCCTTCATATACAGTGTACTGTCTACCACTGCAAATTTAATGTGACGGGGAGTATACGACATCGTTCCTGCCGGTCCATTTCCCATATCAGATGTTTCTACCACTTTGGAGCCTAAAAGAAACTCCCGTCCCATAAGTGAAACAGGGAACTCCACGAGCAGCTTTTTCTTGTCCACAAAGTGTAAAGTGAGCAAACCTTTAGAGGTTTCCACCTTCTTGTCTTTAAACAGCTTTTCGTATTTACTGAGTTTTTTCTCTTTCTTTTCTGTTTTATCTTTTTTCTTTTTCCAGAAAATCGTATTTGCGTCTGCAGCAGGCAACGTAAATACCGCAGCCAGACAAATGATCAAAAATCGTCTCATATCGTGTTTTCTTATTATTTTACCAATTACGTATGTCTTCTATCTTCTCAAGCAACTGTCCATAGTGCATCCTTGTTTCATCAGAACCGGAATTCAAACGCGATTCCATTAACTTCTGTATACGGATCAACAACCCATGATACAAATGCAGCTGATTATCATTAGATAAATTGGTGATGTATCCCAAAGGTCCGAATCCTCCAACTGTATTTACTTCAGGCCGGACAGACTGCAACAATGTTTCAATCTTCTTACCTTTCTTTTCACGACCTGTAGTTTCCATGTGATTGGGCAACTGCAACTTTCTCAAGATAGCGGCCACCACTTCATATTGAAGTAACATTTCAGCACGATTCAATGACTTTCCTTTTAAAGTCGATGCCCATACACCACTGTAAATGTCATTCAGGTATTCTTCAGGAGAATAACTGTTCTTATCTTTGTAGTAAGCCAATGACACTCGTTTGGTAGCCACCAAAGCTGTTGCAAAATTCTTAATCAGCTTTTGATAAACCGGCGTCTGTACCGGCATATTATGAAGGATGGAAGAATCATCTAACCAAGTCATGTTACACAACTCGTTCATCACAAAACGAGCTGCTTCACGTTGTTGCGCTTTAGATACAACTGATAGAGCCTGATTACGATCTCCTACCATGTGTTCGGACAGATAAAATCCTCCTACATTTCGAAAAGCATACATCAAATATTGGTTATACCGATTAACAATCTCCGGGTAAATCTGAATACGGAAACGGTAGTCCGAATCTTGTTGTTCCACCCATTTATCCATATTTCCCAAGATATATTTCAGATTACTGATTCCATATTTTCCCGCTTTAACAGCATTGTTGCCCAAATCACCTCCGAGCGCACTCGGATCGTATTCTGCGCCCTGATATTGCGCTTTTCCATAACGATAAACCGGATCTCCTGACTTCATAGATACCCATCTCATTATCTTTTCACGGATTTCTTCCGGTGTCTTCGCATCCGGAACGAGCATATATCCCATCTGAATCGCAAACAAGTCATAAGCTCCCAACTTAGCTTGGACGAAATCAACCTTACCATCTTGCGGTTGAGCAATATAATTATAAGGAAGCTCATCCATCACAGAAGAGGCAATACCGTTCTGCCTGGTAAATTCAGGTGAACGCAATGATTCTACAGAAAATGCGGCCGACGCGGAAGCGTTATCTGCCAAACCTAAACAATGGCCTACTTCACGAGCCACATAAAGCCGGATACCCTCTAATAAAGCCTCTTCCGACAACTGTATCCCCCGCATACGTTCATCAACTTGAGCTGTTTGAACAAAACGCTGACTGGCTATTGTCTTAGCTATATCATGTCCGACAAAAATAGTTCCATTAATAATTTCTCCACTACGAGGGTCCACCCAAACTTTACTCTGAGTTTTTGAGAGATTTACAGGAGCATAACGGATGCAAGAGTACTTCAAATTTCCGGCATAAAACGTCGTATCATTTGCAGGAAAATCCGCAGTCTGCACAGCATCTTTAAATCCAGCCATTTTAAACGCTTCATTCCACCAGTTAACTCCTTCTTTTATTGCTTTTTTCCAGGCTTCCGGAAAATCACTATCGATATAGAACAACACAGGTTTCCGTGGAGCAACTAAATCGCCCCGGCGATATGCCTCCTTATCGGTAGGAAGCAGATTCCATTTATGTTGCAAATATGAAAAAGCCGTACCGTCTTTTTCTGTCGATATCTTTTGCTTCTTGGTATATGTATATCCTAAACGGGGATCGCCCAACCGCCATGTCATGACCTCTTCAGGCAATAAAAGCATTGAATAAACAGCCTTCACCCGTACATTTCCTCCTCTAACCTCTCTCTTATTAGCAAGTAGAGACTGATAAAAACTCATATCCAGATTAATCTCCAAGTTATCATCAAAGACATAGAAATTCCTGATAGAAGAGAGATTCTTTTTCAAGATAGCTTTCAACTCCAATTTACCATATTTCTCATCTTCTAAAGAAGCACTATTCTGGTCAAATAAAGGAAGGCGTTTATTATCAGCAAAAAAGAACTTAGTAACTTCAAATACCACTGCCGTGCTATCCATATTATAAGCCGCAATCTTGAATGATTCCATATTCGGCGTTATATTACTTTTCGCTACTGCCCTGCTTATATCAGACTGGTTGCTATATACATCCATTCGAGAAACAGGAGTTACATTTTGCATATATATATGATCCTCTTGTATAGCAAAACGAATATGTAGCGGAGTAGTCATAGTCTGTCCAACAAGACCGCTTGTATTATTACTTGTCGCCGAAACCGAAGAACCCATCAAAAAATCACGTCCAAGCAAACTTTTAGGAAACTCAAAGTAAAGTTTATCATTAATCTTATGGATTGTTATAAGTCCTTTCTTTGTCACCACTCTTTTGTTCTTAAACAAACGTGGATATTGAGTATTCCTTTTTTTAGAAACAGTCTGAACCGTATCCGATTTTGCTTCCGTTTGCACTTTCTCCTTTTTCTTGGCAAAAACATCAGAAGTTCCGGTAGCTAACATAAAAGCCCCGGTCAATAACACTATAAATAACTTCATCACTCAACAATTTTTATTTTGCCTTTTCAAAATCATTAATGATAGACAATAAATATTCATAGTGAGAACGGGTTGCATACGAACCTGAATTCTTACGCTTTTCCACTATATTCTTTATACGTGTCAATAAATCAAAGTACAAATGATTCTGATTATTATTTGAAGTGTTAAGCACATAATAGATATAATCAAAACCTGCATACTCATTTATCTTTTTCATCGCGCTAGCAGTTTTGTAATAATGTCCTGCATCTACACAACAATCTGTATCTCCCTGTTCTGTCAAGTGCTTATATACATCAAGTAGTTGGAACAAAGGTAAATCCGTATTGGCAGGTAACTGTAAAGCACCCGTCTGGGCAGCTTGTTTCAGATCTGCAAACAAAACTTCATCAATCTCGTCTTTCTTCGTCAGCGGATCAGCATTACGAATAATCCCCATCAAGACTTCGGTCTGCAAAATACGTTCGGATTCGGTCGGTTCCACGTTCTTAATAGTCGACTCCCACAAAATATTATAAATATCATCTAAATATTCCTGTGAAGAATATGCGGAAGAATCACGGTAAGCAGCCAATGAAACACGTTTTGTATTCAGAATCTTCTTGCTCATTGATTTCAAGATAGAACGTGACATTGAACCATCGAAAGTCAGATTCTTTACCACTTCAGGATTATCTATCCAGTCGATGTTCTTTAATTCATTCAAAACAAACTGAACAGCACGTTTCTGCATGTCATGAGGAATTACTTCGGATGTGTTATACGGATCGCCGACATAATGTTCATTGATAAAGAAACCGCCCACATTTGCCCAGGCATTATTCAGGTAACGTACATACTGCGAAACCAATGCGTCATATAGATGATCACGATAGGTAAAATCAGGATCCTTGTCATTCAGCCATGCATTGAGATTACCTAATATATATTTCAGATTCTTGATTCCATAAGCACCTGCCTTCATGGCATCATTACTTATATCTTCCGATAAAGAAGTCGGGTCGAAAACGCCATAACCTAACTGTTGTTTTCCATATCTATATTCCAAGTCCCCCATTTTACTCTTAATAATACCTTCTAAATAAGGAACCTCTTCTTTGGTAGTTTTTGCTTCCGGAAATACAGTATATCCCCACTTAATGGCATAATAATCATAAGTACCTAATACCGGAGGAGTAAGACATACATCTTTATCTTCAGGTTGTGCTATATAATTAAATCGGGCATAGTCCATGATAGAAGGAGTTGTACCATGTTCTTTCATAAACACAGGATCACGATATGATTCCGTTGCATAAGCAAAAGATGATCCCATATTGTGCATCAATCCTAAACAGTGGCCTACTTCATGGGATATGATATAACGCAAACTCTCGTCCAATACATCCTGCGGAAGTTTGGGAGTCCGCACTCTTGGATCAACTTGTGCAGTCTGTACAAATCGCATGTCATTCACCAACTGGATAACATCGTGATACACAAACACAGAAGCATTAATAATCTGACTGTTTCTGGGATCAATCCATGATGGTCCCATTGCGTTCGCGATTCCAATCGGAGCATAATTAATGCAATTATATTTAATATTAGCCGGATCAAACTCCGGATCATCCTTCGGGAAATCCTTCACTTGCATTACATTCTTAAAACCAATACGTTCAAAGGCTTTATTCCATACCAGTACTCCTTCATGGATACCCTTTTTCCATTCTTCAGGAAAAGCGTCATCTACATAAAAAAGAATAGGCTTGGTAGGTTCAACAAGTTCCCCCCGTTTATAAGCTTCTACATCTTTAGGATATACATTCCACTTATTAGTATAAGTATTCATTTTTACTCCGTCATAATCATCAGCGATTTCTTCCTTATTAGAAGTAAAATAACCAATTCGGGGGTCAGCCATACGCGGCATCATTTCAGGAGTCTCCGGCAACAGAACAAATGACCGGTTTACTTTTACCGTTACGGGTTCCTGATAAGCTATTGCAACAATTCCCATATAGAGTAAATCCTGTGAATAGCTCAAACTTGATGTTACCGATATATTATCATCAAATGATTTTATCTGATCGACATAAGAGAGCTCTTTTTTGAACGTTGCCCGACGAACGCAAGCACCAAACATGGTTTTCTTGCCATAGGGGTCAAAAATAGCCATGCGCTTATTGTCACTCACCAGAAAGTCCGTCATGTCGAATACTACAGCTGTACTATCTGCATTATAAGCCATCACTTTGAATCCTTCCATTACAGGCTCTCCGATTCCTTTCTTCATAGCCTCTTTAATGGACTCATCCTTACTCGTAGAAAAGATTGGACGACGTGCAAAGTTACTCACTTCGCGCATCTCCATCACACTATCGCGTAATGCGAATTTAATGTGCAGGGGCTTCTTAATCTTTTGCCCAACCAATGCATTTCCATTGTCACTAATCTCTGAAACTGTCGATCCTAGAAGCATCTCGCGATCCTGAAGGGTAAGAGGGAATTCAAATAAGATTTTTCCTTCAATCTTATGAAGAGTTATCACCCCTTTTTTCACCTCATCTTTCTTCCCTTTAAAAATCTTCTCGTAGGGAGACTCTTTCTTCGCAGTTTTCGTGTTTTTTTTCTTCTTTGCGTAAATCGGTTCTACCGTCACTAACATTGCGCACGCTAGTACCAGCAAAAGAAACGCCTTCTTTGCAACTAACTTATTCACAATCAAAATTATTTAATTACATTATAAATAATAAAAACAGATACAAAAATATATATAATTCTTATTGAAAGTGAATAACATCATACCAAATTACTATTCTTTTATTCTTTTTTATCTTATATATTTTTATTTAAAAGCGTATAGAATGACTATATTCCAATATGATGTAACATTTGCATATAAAAAGGAAGGGTGTCCAAACCGATTTGGACACCCTTCCTTTTTATATATCAAATTAACTAATTACTTTTCACCACGTTTAGTAGCCGAATAGTTAATCTTCAAAGCATAAGATTTTCTAAGAGCATTTTTTACGTCAGTAATAATACCCATCTTTGTCTTTTGGTCTACTTTCAGAGATACAGTCATTTTAGCTGCATCACCTTCATTCATGCTTGCACGTTCCTGGAAAATGAAGTCCTGTACTTCACCAACTTCAGCATAGCTGTCGTTGAGCTGAATACGACTTTCAGTACCCATTTTTGCGCGATATTCCTGTGTAGGTTCTCCTACATAGATGAATGTTACCAGCGATTTCTTCTCCAGTTTTTCGAGTTCAGTACCTTGCGGAAGTGTAAACTGTACCTTTAACGTTACCTCACGCATTGTTGTTACAATCATAAAGAAGAACAACAAGGTAAAGATAAGGTCAGGCAACGAAGAAGTATTCAATGCCGGCATTTCACGTTTACCAGTCTTATTAAATTTTCCCATTACTTACTTCTTTTTTTCTCCGTATTTTTTAGGTTCTGCTTCAGAAATTCGTTGCGGATAAATTTCACGAATCGCTTTTTGCTGATCGTCATTCAATTCCGCATATGTAGTTCCAAATTTCTGTTCAGCCAACTCGTCTCTCAATTCATTGTATGCAGCCACCAATTCGTTCTGCACGCTGATATAAGCCTGATAAGAAGATCCACGGTCATTCTGCAAAGAAATTACATGCTTGTCATTAACCAGATATGTGCCAAAGAATTCTACATTCTTTTGTGTTTTTTCAGGCATATGTTCTGCGTTAGCAACGTTAGCAATAAATTCTTTAGCTTTTTCTCTCAACTGATCAACACCGATATAATCATTACCGCACATCAAAGCATCATCTTTATTCAAGTATACCTGCAATACGTTACGTTCTTTGATTTTATCAGTATTATCCTGATCTTGATCTTCGGGCGGTGGAGGCAAAAGTCTTGCCAAACCACGGTCCGTATCCATTGATGTTGTAATCAAGAAGAAGATCAGCAACAAGAAAGCGATATCCGCCGTAGAACTTGAGTTAATATCAGGAACTTTTCTTTTTCCTCTTGCCATTGTTATTACTTATTTAATTGAGAATTACTCAATTGATTAGGATAATTTCTTCTTTATGCCACTCACGATGATTGCAACAACTGTTACAAACAACAGGATGTAAATAGAATAAAGGAACATATCAGTTATTTTCAGCCAAAAAGGAACGTTGTCTGTACCGCTATAGCCCTGAATCTGCATTGGTGTTCCGTCACCCATAGACCAAGCAACAACTAAAACAACAACTAAAAGAACCAAACCAAGTAAAGATTTGATAGCATTTGCCGGATTATCTTTCAAGGCTGCTCCAAATTGGAATATTGCACCAAGTATAGTAGCTGCAATGGCAATGCCAAACAAAGCATACATCAAATAAAGTAAGGCGTCTGTTTGAGCCGGCTGCCACATCTCGGGATCTACTCCCGCAATCACTGCATCGCCTGTTGCATCTCCTCCTAAGAAGAAAAGGCACAATACGATCAGGATGATGGCAAACATCGCATAAAGTGCATAATACGATGCTCTATATGTTAACTTACTCATCTTCGATTATTTTTTGTATTTCAAGTTATATTTGATTACCATGTCTAACAAAGAGATAGAAGAATCTTCCATTTCGCTAGTCAGAGCTTCAATCTTAGCAAGTACATAGTTGTAGAATACCTGAAGGATCAATGCTACGATCAAACCGAAGATAGTTGTAATCAAGGCAACTTTCATACCACCTGCAACAACCGTCGGAGAGATATCACCTACCTGCTGGATTTTATCAAATGCCTGCACCATACCGATTACAGTACCCAAGAATCCGAGTGACGGAGCCATTGCGATAAACAGTGTGATCCAAGAACATCCTTTTTCAAGGTAACCAGCCTGTACACCACCGTAAGATACAACTGACTTCTCAACTACATCAATACCCTGATCAATTCTCATCAGACCTTGATAGTAGATAGAAGCAACCGGACCTCTGGTGTTACGAGCAATGTCTTTAGCAGCTTCAACATCACCTTTTTCCAAAGCAGCTTCGATAGATGCCATGAATTTTTTTGTGTTGATTTCAGCCAAACTCAAATAAATGATACGTTCGATACAGAAAGCCAAACCGATCACCAAAGCGATAGCTACCAAACTCATGAAAGATGCAGTACCTTCGATGAATTTAACTTTGATTTCCTTGTGAATACCACCCTCTTCTGCAGCAGGAGCAGTAGCTGTAGTAGCTTCAGCGGCAGGAGCAGCTTGTTGTTCAGTTTGTTCTGCTGCAGGAGCGTCTTGAGCCTGAGCAAGTTGAATTGAGCCAAAAGTGAAGGCCCCAATCACAGCAACAATTGCAAATAACTTTTTCATTGTGTGTCTAATTTTTAAGATTAATTAATTGATTATTATTATTGTATTTACTTCTCATCTCTCTTTCATTTCTGCGGAGAGACGGGGATTCGAACCCCGGATACACTTTTGGCGTATACACGCTTTCCAGGCGTGCCTCTTGAACCACTCGAGCATCTCTCCCTGCATGTTTTCTGCATTTTCAGCTACAAATGTATTCTTTTTTTTCTTTTCTTGAAGCATTCTCCCTCTTTTATCTTGAATAAATACTGCAAATTAATATAATTTAAAACCTTTCGAACCTTATTTGCGGATTCCAAACACTTTTAGCGCATTAACAGAAGTGACCTCTGCTACGTGCTCTGGAGTTATCTGATAAATCTCCGCCACCTTCATAAGTGTGTCTTTTACATTGGCGCTCTCATTTCTCTTCCCCCGGTTCGGCACAGGAGCTAAATAGGGAGAGTCTGTTTCGAGCACAATGCGTTCCAAAGGAACTGTCGTCAGTGTTTCCGGTAAAGTCGATTTCTTAAAAGTAACGACTCCGTTAATGCCTAACATAAATCCTTCGAATTCCAACAATTTCGCCGCTTCTTCCGATGTCCCGGTGAAACTATGAAAAATGCCGGTCAATGGCGTCTTTTTATAGGGCTCCATTACCTTATATATATATTCAAATGCTTCTCTTGAATGAATTACAATCGGAAGGTCATACTCTAGTGCCCACTCTATTTGCTTTTCAAAAGCCAAAATTTGTTCTTTCAGAAAAGTCTTGTCCCAATAAAGGTCAAGGCCTATTTCTCCGATAGCCACAAATTCATTAGAAGTCGACAAGTACTTGTGTACAACTGCTAATTCCTGTTCATAGGATTCATTGACGGAAGTCGGGTGCAGCCCGATCATCGGATAGCAAAAACCCGGATAATCCCTACACACTGACAACATAGCATCAATGGTGGTACTGTCTATATTGGGCATGAAAATATAGGAAACTCCCGCTTTCCGTGCACGTTCCATCACCTGTGGCAGGTCTTCGGTAAATTCTTCAACAAAAAGGTGAGAATGAGTATCTATCAGCATGATATTTCTTTTTCTTCTTTTACTTTCTCGCTGGAGCGATAATAATATATCAGTCCGTAGTCGCGACATTTTTCTAATCTGGTATCATTGGGAGTGACATCCTGATATTTAGCTTCTACCTGGTTCCAGATATCCAGAATCAATTCATCTGCACGCCCACGCATGGATGCCAATTCATCAAGACTGCGGTTGGTTAATGCCTGATAGTTTTTCTGTCGTTCGTAGCTTTCCAGAAAAATATCATAATGCACTTTTACACGTGCAATAGTCGGATTATAAATAGGTATGCCGCCTTGAGTTGTTCTTTGTTGTTCGCCTTCAATTATTTTCTTCCCCCACTCTACCAGTGCGGCTTCACTCAACAGGTCCGGCACTGTGTTTGAAGCAGGCAGGCCATATAATTCTTTATGCGCCACTTTGATTTCATCCCGAAGTACAGCCAAATTGAGTACCTGGATAAAATGAGAGATATACAACCGGGCGGTCTTCACGTTCATCTGATGCTTACGGCTGGCACGCGATTGATTGTTGTAACACTGTGTATAATAAATTTGCGCAGCCTCGAACCGATGTAAGAAATTACGTGCCTCAAATAATGTTTTTAATGTAATAGCCAAGTCACGTACGTTATACATCTCCCCCTTTTCGACTGCCGCTTTCAACGCCCGAACTCTTGCTTGATCTGTATTTGGTAATCGTCTGTAAGGCATATCTCTGACACTTAGCTACATTTCACGATACATTAATAATTTCACAAGATTCTTCAATTCTTTTTTCCTGTCTTCTGCAACGGCGACTGCAGCCAGGCTTTCCATAGCAAGGGTGTAATATTCGCGCATTTTGTTTTCGCAGACATTACGGATATTCAACTGATTATAGATTTCAGTTACCGCTTCTATTTTTTCTGCTGGTTGAAAAGTTTCTGCATTCAACCAACGATTCAATTCTTCCTGCTGCTTTTCATCTGCACGGTTCAGTGCTTTGATAAGCATATATGTTTTTTTATTGCAAAGAATGTCTCCGCCTATCTTCTTCCCGAACACTTCCGGGTCTCCATATACATCCAACAAATCATCCTGCAATTGGAACGCAACTCCGATATGCATCCCAAAATGATAAAGATTCTCTGCATCTTCAGCAGTCGCTCCTGCCAAAATTGCACCGATTTTAAGACTAGCAGCAAGCAACACAGCCGTTTTCAAACGAATCATTTCAATGTATTCGTCTTCTGTCACATCACAGCGGGACTCAAATTCCATATCCAGCTGCTGCCCTTCACAGATCTCAAGTGTAGTCAGACTGAATAAATCCATCACTTCTTTCAGATGTTCCTGCGGACATCCCGTCATATAGCGAAATGCCAGAATCAACATAGCATCTCCCGAAAGAACAGCAGTGTTATCGTTCCACACTTTGTGTACAGTAGGTTTGCCTCTGCGCACATCCGAGCGATCCATCAAATCATCATGCAACAAGGTGTGGTTGTGGTAAACTTCAATTGCAGTGGCAGGATCGTATATAGACGCTACATCCTCCCGATACAAGTTATATCCCATCAACATTAACACAGGACGTATCCGCTTCCCACCCAGAGAAAGGATATATTCAATCGGTTCATAAAGTCCTTTCGGCGTCCGGGTAAACTGAATTTCAAAAATATGATGATTTATCTTATCAAGTAATTGAGAAGCTGTAAACATGATGAATAAAAAAATTAATGAATAAAAAGAGGCTGCCGAAAGCAGCCTCTCCATTTATAGTGTTACAAATTACTGCAATCTAAACATCACAGGAACTGTAAATTTAACACGTACCGGTTTTCCGCGCTGCATACCTGGTTTCCACTTCGGCATGGTATTAATCACACGGAGGGCTTCTTTATCCAGATACGGGTCAACGCTACGTACAACCTTCGCATCTACGATACTACCGTCTCTGTTAACAACGAACTGTACGATAACACGTCCTTGAGTTCCGTTTTCCTGTGCGATAGTCGGATATTTAATATTCTTTGCCAGATACTGCATCAAAGCTGCTTGTCCGCCCGGGAAGTCCGGCATGTTTTCTACAACCTCGAAAATAGTCTGTTCTTCCGGTTCTTCTTCAACAACTTGTACAGGCACATATTTTACTTCTACACGAGCTTGGTTATCTTCATTGATAATAGTTGTTGTTTCCTCAATATCAGCTTTATCATCCACAATCTCCAGCAATTCTGCTACTTTTGGAGCTTCAGGTGGTGGTGGAGCTGCTTGTTCAGGGGTTTCGGTAATAGGAATAATTTCCTCTTCAAACACGACATCAGCTACTGCCTGGCTTGTATCAATCTTCACGTCACGCTGGGTCCATTCGAACGCCACGAACATGAAAGCTAGAACTACCACGTAACCAACGAGCAACCATGTAGACTTCTTGCCTTCCAGGTCTGCTTTGGGTGATTTTTTAACTTCCATAAATTTATTAATATAATGATTAAAAAAAAGTGTCCTTTCATGTGTCTCCGGGCAAATATAGTACATTTTCATGTATTCGTTCCCCTCTTTGCCTCTTTTTATCCGGCTTTTTAACTTTTTTAATTCTTTCGTACTTGTCTTGCTCCTTTTAACGGCAAACTTATGGTTGATTTTCAAATTTACCGTATCTTTGGCGGACAAATCAGATGAACTGAATATGAAAAAGATAACAATTGCAATCGATGGTTTTTCCTCTTGCGGAAAAAGCACAATGGCTAAAGATCTGGCCCGTGAAGTGGGCTACATTTACATTGACAGCGGAGCCATGTATCGTGCGGTCACTTTATATAGTATAGAAAACGGAATTTTCGACGGAGACGTTATCGATACGGAGAGGCTGAAAAAAGAAATTAAGGACATTCATATATCGTTCCGGCTGAATAAGGAAACCGGACGTCCCGACACTTATCTCAACGGTGTGAATGTAGAGAATAAAATCCGTTCGATGGAGGTTTCTTCCAAAGTGAGTCCTATCAGTACGCTCGACTTTGTACGTGAAGCAATGGTAGCTCAACAACAAGCAATGGGAAATGAGAAGGGGATTGTCATGGATGGCCGGGACATAGGTACCACTGTTTTCCCGGATGCGGAACTGAAAATATTTGTAACCGCCACTCCCGAAATCCGTGCTCAACGCCGTTATGACGAGCTGAAAGCAAAGGGACAGGAAGCCAGCTTCGACGAGATTCTGGAAAATGTGAAACAACGGGATTATATCGATCAAAACCGGGAAGTAAGTCCGTTGCGCAAAGCAGAAGATGCGCTGCTCCTGGATAATACCGACTTATCGATTGAAGAGCAGAAAAAATGGCTTTTCGAACAATTTAATAAGGTAAGTAAATAGTTTGTTTTATGATCAAGGTAGAGATAGACGAAGGTTCCGGCTTCTGCTTTGGTGTGGTGACAGCCATTCATAAGGCAGAAGAAGAGTTGGCAAAGGGAGAAACACTCTATTGCCTCGGAGACATTGTGCATAATAGCCGGGAAGTGGACAGGCTGAAAACGATGGGATTAATCACCATCAATCGGGAAGAATTCAAGCAATTGAAAAATGCAAAAGTATTGCTCCGGGCGCATGGAGAGCCACCGGAAACTTATATGATTGCCCGTGAAAATAAGATCGAGATTATCGATGCGACCTGTCCGGTTGTATTACGTTTGCAGAAACGCATCCGACAAGGGTATCTGGCAGACAGCGACGAAGAAAAGCAAATTGTCATCTACGGCAAGAGCGGACACGCTGAAGTACTGGGACTGGTAGGGCAGACAGACGGAAAAGCAATTGTGATTGAAAAGGCAGAGGAAGCCAAAAAGCTGGATTTAAATAAAAGTATCCGCCTTTTCTCACAGACAACCAAGTCACTGGACGAATTTCAAGAAATCGTAGAATACTTCAAACAACATATTTCACCGGAGGCGACTTTCGAATATTATGATACGATCTGCCGTCAGGTTGCCAACCGTATGCCTAAGCTCCGGGAGTTTGCGGCTACACACGATTTGATCTTCTTCGTCAGCGGCAAAAAGAGTTCGAACGGAAAGATGCTGTTTGAAGAATGTTTGAAGGTGAACGCTAATTCGCATTTGATAGATAACGAGAAAGAAATCGATCCTTCTCTTCTTCAAAACGTAAAATCGATTGGTGTATGTGGGGCGACTTCTACTCCGAAATGGTTGATGGAGAAGATTTACAATCACATTCGGACGCTTATCAAAGAATAATTGCTTTATTCATAAAAGAATAATAGCAAAGCAACATAAGAAAAAACGGCAAAGTAACACGAATGAATAAAAAGAAAGCAAGAAAGGGCTATTTGAACATTTTTAATGTTTTCTTCATACGAAAAAAAACTTCATAACCGCTGCTTTCAACTTTTTATTGTACATTTGCCGCGTCAAACTAATTAATGAGAGATTGTCATATGGGAACAGTTAAGTGTATCGGAATTTTGACCTCCGGAGGTGATGCTCCGGGAATGAACGCTGCTATACGTGCAGTGACACGTGCAGCTATCTACAATGGATTGCAAGTCAAAGGTATATACAGAGGCTATAAAGGTCTGGTCACAGGTGAAATCAAAGAATTTAAGAGTCAGAATGTGAGTAATATCATACAGTTGGGTGGTACTATCTTGAAAACAGCCCGTTGTAAAGAGTTCACGACTCCGGAAGGTCGCCAGTTGGCTTATGATAATATGAAAAAAGAAGGCATTGATGCCTTGGTTATCATTGGTGGAGACGGTTCACTGACAGGTGCACGCATCTTTGCACAGGAATTTGATGTTCCATGTATCGGACTGCCGGGAACTATTGATAATGACCTTTACGGTACAGATACTACTATCGGATATGACACTGCATTAAATACGATATTGGACGCTGTGGATAAAATACGTGACACGGCCACTTCACACGAACGTTTGTTCTTTGTAGAAGTGATGGGACGTGACGCCGGTTTCCTTGCACTGAACGGAGCGATCGCTTCGGGAGCGGAAGCTGCTATTATTCCGGAATTCAGTACGGAAGTCGACCAACTGGAAGAGTTTATCAAGAACGGATTCCGTAAATCAAAAAACAGTAGTATTGTATTGGTAGCCGAAAGCGAACTGACCGGAGGAGCCATGCATTATGCCGAACGTGTGAAAAACGAATACCCGCAATACGATGTACGTGTGACGATCTTAGGTCACTTGCAACGTGGTGGTAGCCCGACTGCCCACGACCGTATCCTGGCAAGCCGCCTCGGTGCTGCTGCTATCGACGCTATTATGGAAGATCAACGTAACGTAATGATCGGAATCGAACATGATGAAATCGTTTACGTACCGTTCAGCAAGGCTATTAAGAATGACAAACCAATCAAGAGAGATCTTGTCACTGTATTGAAAGAGCTTTCAATCTAATCTTTTTATTTTTAGGAGTTCAGCTTATATCAGTATATAAGATAAAGAGCGGTGGATGAACGGGAGATTTCCTTATCATTCACCGCTCTTCTTTCATTTATTCAATGCTTCTTTTCACCACAGAGGACACGGAGGACACAGAGGTGAATTTGTTTTATGACTTACGGTTGCGACCCTAATTTTGATGCGTAATCCTCCTACTATAAAGTTGAAAAAACATGAAAACATCTGCCACCTGCAACGAAAAGCGTGTAATGCACTAGTTGATAAATAGTTAGAGCGTTGCAGATACTGTTGCAGATAGGTTGCAGATCAAAGTATCTGCCACACAGTATAAGCCTTGCAAAGCCAATTCTCCATGGGTGCAAAAGTTTATTGTATACATTAACTTCCCGTTTCCAGGCGGGGAACTGTCGTTTCCGGCATTAGAAATTACAATTTCCACGGCAGGAAACGAGAGTTTCTAAGGCGGGACACTACAGTTTCTACGTAAGGATACTATCGTTTCCCCGTAGAGATATCACAAATTCTCCATAGAGTCACCCCAATTATCCCATAGCTTTGGATAAAGGAATCAAGGCTTTTTCTTTGATTATATAACGTGTGGCAGATACTTTATCTGCAACCTATCTGCCACAGGTATCTGCAACGTTACAACTATCTATTAACTAGTG
>CDZN01011310.1_pt1 | contig 34011 bp, 27 predicted proteins | sample 557701 | NCBI WGS metagenome assembly CDZN01 (sample SAMEA3182089, study PRJEB8094) | gut metagenome | biome: human; feature: gut; material: Stool; isolation source: human stools | place: Canada | collected 2013-02-04 | reverse complement strand
CCTTCCGCAAGAATGGTCTCCCGCTTCTTTATAAACTGAGGATCGAAGCTGGAATTACGATCACGGGGTGTAGAAACGGTCACCTCACCCATAGAAGTTTGCACCTGCTTCTGCATCTTGCCATTACGACGGTTGCCACTCATGCGTTCATCCTCGGAAAGATGGGCATCCATCTCACCTTCTAAGGCTGCATTTAAAATGCTCTCCAATAACGGGGCAAAAGCTCCGTCCTTACCCAACAAGGGCTTGCCAGCCTTGAGCTGCTCGATTGCCTTGTTCTTGATCCGTTCAAAATCAAATTCTTCACTCATAAAAAAACTGTGTTAGCAAAGTTAATACTTTTTTTGTTTGCTTTGCTGACACAGTTTAAATTACAGCCTCTTGAATATTACATACTGACACTCTAATTCATCAATTGAATCACCTCTACTATCATCTTTAATACTTATAATTTTAGTTACAGCATAATATCCATTGACATTTTTCCAAATAATAGCATCTCCTATTTGAGCAGTTCTGTATCTAGAAGAAAAATCAGCATCAATATAATCCAAGTTGGTTATGTCATTTACATTCTTGATTAAAGCTATACTATCAATATCTGTACTATCAGAATATGCATGTATTGATATGTTAGAAGCTTTACTCCATTTTGTTGTAAAAATCTTTTCCTTCTGTCCTATAGCAAAACAACCATTATTATTAGAGTAATTAAAGACAAAACTACCAGAATTATACGGAGACACATAGTTTCTTGATGTCATAGATATTGTAATAGTCCGTCTGTTTATTTTAATCTTATCAAGCGCAATTCCTACAATAATTCCGCCAACAATTGTTACAAATAATCCCGTAATAATTTGGTAAACTATTTCCATACTAATTCAAATTTTATTTTGTCACGAGGTTATATAAACTCTGATAATCTTTTGCTACACCATAAACTACCTTGCTGTCACTTATCGCTGCAAAATGGCGGCGTGCACATTCTATCTTTGCATCCTCAGAACCTCTAAGTTGTGATTCTTGCCAGTCATTGCCTTTAGTTTCTGCAATGAAATATATATGCTTTACACTGCCTTCCTTAAATGCTACAGCCCAGTCTGGATTATAATGTCCCATAGGGGTATTGATATAGAATCCACGTGGCAGTTTGGTATATACTTCCACCGCATCTTCCTTTTCCAATGCTTCTGCAAAGTTTTTCTCTGTCCCTAGGCTATCGACAACTACAATATCATACAGCGATTTGGCACTTTCCAGAGCATTGATACCCAATTTACCTCTAATAGCACTTTCTGTGAAAATATCCATATCGTATGTATTTGTACTACGCTCGTATGCTATTTTCTGGATAACAGCTATAGCTTTGGCATCATTAATGATATTTCCAGTCTTTATAATGAATTCTTCTGGATTCATCTTAAACTGAGCAAAAGTTGTTGGTTTTATACCCTTTAATATTTCCACTATGGTTTTTCGTGTTAATCCTGTTGCATTTACCAAATCACCTACCAAATCATAGCGGACACTATTACCAACAGCCTCCGAAACACGGATTGTACGTGTCTTTCCTGCTGTCATGGCCACTCCAGCCTGTAAAGACTCCTTGTCACGAATATTTTCTAAGCTACCACCCTCTATTACAATTCGTATTTCTGTAACACTCAAGTGCTTGTCAATGCTTTCTATAGCCTTCTTTATCAATTCATCTGTACTGAAATCCACTTTATAGTAAGTCTTCACATTGATACGTTTCCAGACTTCTGTGAACTTTTCTTTGAACAGATCTTCTCTAAATGTAGCAACTTTTGGCTTACGTGCATTGTCCGGTTTCATGCTATCCGGGTTAAAGATTATATCAAGTCTGCCAAGTATTCCGGCTTTAATTGGATTCAGATCTTCTCCCAAATCAATAGCTCCGGCTTTCTTGTCATTGAAATACTTCTCAGTAAGTTTGCCTTTCTTCACATAGCCATTACTGATAAGTTCCTCGTGAATTTCACAAGCCAATTCACGATTTACCTTAATCTCCTTACCATCTGAAGATAGCATTATTATGTCTTCAAACAAATGAACCGTAACCTGAACAGGTCTGTCTGCAACATCTTCAGCAAATTCGCTCTGAAGCTGCTTACTGAAATGTTCATAGCTTTCACTGGCTATTACAGTCAGGATATTTACATCGAACACACCATCACCCAACACATCCTGATCCTGACGTTCACCATTCTTGTTTACGCAAAGACGCATACCACGACCTACTTCCTGGCGTTTCTTTATTTCGCTGCCGGTATCTTTCAATGTACAAATCTGAAAAACATTTGGATTATCCCAACCTTCTTTCAGGGCAGAGTGGGAGAAAATAAAGCGTACCGGTTCTTCAAAACTCAACAGCCGCTCCTTATTTTTCATAATCAAATCGTATGCACGTATTTCATTATCTCCCTCTTTTTCTTTTGAATCAACGGCTATACCCTTTTTATCTTGAGAAAAATACCCCTGATATACTTTTTCTGCTGAGAATTTATTCAGATATCGGACATATTCTTCATCAGAGAAACGTGGCTGCATTTCCTGAATTACATTCCTATATTCTTCCTCGAACATGTCTGCGAATTTACCGTTGCTAGTACCGTCTTTGTCATAAATGCGGTAACTGTTTACATGGTCTATAAAGAAGAGTGAAAGCACTTTAATTCCTTTTGGAAACAATTCCCTTTCTCTCTCGATATGAGTACGAATCGTTTCACGTATCTGAATCCTGCGAAGCACATCCTCATTTACTTTTCCAATAGCATCACCCTCATTAAGAGTTATACCATTCAGAAAACGGATAGAACCATCTATACCATCAATGCGTTCAACAATAAAATGATTATCGTATTCAGCCAGTTCACCACTTTGCTCAAAAAGATTAAACCCTTCTCCAACTAATCGAGTCGTTTGCTTGAAGCCATTGGCCGTTTTTACATCAAACGAAATACGGGCTTGCGGATTACCTTTCCCTATTACTATTTCATCCAGATAGACAAAACCATTTGTAGCTGTTGAACCTAACTGTGAAACACCTTTGACTTCAATCTTCTTTACCAGTTTACGGTTATAAGCATCCATAGCATCCAGTCTGTACACCATATTGTACACATCATCTTTCCTATGTGTTGCGCTATAAAGCAAAGTGAACAAAGGGTGAAACTTCGCAATCCCTTTTCTTGTAGCGTTTGACTTATTTGCTCCAAGAACACTTTGCGGCTCATCAATAATCATAATAGGATTTGTCTGAGCCAATATATCAATAGGTCTGCGACTACCAAACTCATCACGTCTGGTGAATATAATGCGTGCAGCAGCATCACCACTACGTCCTTCCTGATTCTTATCCTCATTCATGGAACTGTTAAATGCCTGCGTGTTGATAATCATCACGTGGAGTCCACTATCGCTGGCGAAACTATCTATTTTGGAAAGCTGCTTGGAGTTATAGACAAAGAACTGGATACGTCTGCCATATTCTGTGGCAAAGTGTTCCTGCATGGTTTCAAAACTTTTCTGTACACCTTCACGAATGGCAATACTTGGTACTACTATGATAAACTTATTCCAACCATACAGTTTGTTCAATTCGTACATTGTCTTGATGTATGTATAAGTCTTACCAGTACCGGTCTCCATTTCAATGGTGAACATCAGATTAGAAATTTCACCCTGCAAATATTCAACAGGTTTAAGTCCCCAGTTCATCTGAATTTGTCTCAGATTCTCCGTAATTGACTCCCGATCAAGCATCAACTTCTGATTACCAAAGCCGGTCAAATCAAACACTCCTTTATTCTTACCCTGATCTATCAAAAAATCGGCACTATCACAATATTGCTGACCGATAAATATATCCGTCACACTTTTGGCAGCGTCAGCCTGAAAGCGCTGATGTTTATACTTCAGTTTCATCCCTCACTTATCATTAAAAACATTTTTCTTTATCCCAGAATCAAATATTATTGTTATTGTGCAAATACTCAATCATCGTATAAAATTCACCTAAACATGATTTAGAGCTATCCAAATGGTCAATAATATCAGCTTCTGATGACAAATCACTTGTAAAGAAATCTATCAGCCCTTTTCTTTGTTTAATCAAGGTTCCAGAATTCAAATTATAAATATCAATTGCTTCCTTCCCTCTGTCATCCACACTGTGGATAACTCCATCCAACGTATACCAAAAATGACAGGCGCAATTGGGTTCAAGCGGTGACAAAAGTGTATTGGTAAAAGTATTTTCTTTTTTGTGCCCACATTGCGGTTCCACACCAGTGGAAAGATACTTTATACAAGATGCATGAAGGTTATTGTAATCCAACTCCAAATGCTGATACAATGGATTTCCCTTTGGTCTGAAATGCTCAATATGGCTATCTGCATCATATATCCTACGCTCACAATAACAGCATAAATGTTTTTGTTCACTTATCAATGCATTCTTCAAATCCGTTTTAGGACTTCCTTTCAGGTCTTTGTATCTAAGTCCAGGATGAGTCCGTTTCCAATTAGTAAATGAAACAGGCTCAGATGATTTTATTATATGTTTCATTGTAGCGAACGGCTTTTAATTTCTATAAACTTACGAATCTTTACTAAATCCGGAAAGTCCGGTGACAGACTTTCCAATTCAGAACACATTTGTTTGGCTTTGTCAATATCACCATCGTGAATAGATTTATACAAATCCGGAAGCAACACCTTTTCTATGGTATAAGGCAGTTCATTGGTGATACCCATAACATCCTTCAATATTACAGACACCGGTAATGCATAAGATCCTGCACTACGTAAAACATTAACATTCCCGTCAGTCGAAGACAATATCCTGAGTTGACTACTTTGAACATTTGTTATTACCAATGGAGAATGAGTCGTTACAATAAACTGAATATTCGGAAAAGTTTCGCATAATTTTGTGGCAATTTCCGTCTGCCATTGGGGATGTAAGTGCAAATCCAGTTCATCAATCAAAACAATCCCCTCTCCTTGCAAAGGATCATCTAATGTAGGATTTGCTAAAGTCAGTCTGCGACACAGGTCACCAACCAAAGCCATATAAATCTTTTCACCATCAGACAACTGACTTACATTAAGAGAAAATCCATTCTTTCTAATACGCATTTGTAACGGGTTTCGTGTTACACGGATTCCATCAAATGCAGGCATAAATTTCCGAATAGAGTTTCGTACAGTCTCAAGAGTTTTGTCTGGATGAAAAGCATTCGGATTACCACTATTAAATAAATTATAGGACTCTCTCAAGTTTTCATTTTCAATATCTTCCTGATTTCTGTACCATTCAAAGAAGTTTCTAAAATTGGCATCCCCCCTAAGAGAATTCTCATAGGCCTCAAATAAATCAAATATATGTGATTTCTTGATGCGCAATGGAATATCTACCACAGCACGACGAACACCATATTTTACCAAAATAGGCAATGAAGTCTTTTTTTCTGTCAGTTCAATCTTTTCCCTTATAGAATCGCAATACCTATTTAAGTCTTTAAGGTCTGACGTATATTCTTTCGAAAATCCTTTCTGCGTTTTACTTGGTATTAGCAACTTTTCTATTCCATCAAATTGCGCATCAATATATCCAGCCTTACTGCCATTATATATTTCTTCGTCTGCTATAAATAATCCCTGAGCTTTTATATTCCGTACTCTCGCTATTATCCAACTTAATGAAATAGAGATAGCATCCAATATGGTTGATTTTCCAGACCCATTGGCTCCTACAATTACTGTCATATTTTTATCAAAATCCAATTGGACATCTTGACAACCTCTAAAATTGCGTATCTTAATATTGTTTAGTTTCATATCTTTTTTATTTTTATTAATTACACCTTTGGGTTATAATATTTCTGTAAAAACTACTGTTCATTTAGATAACCTTGATATTCTTCATGGCTTCTTCCTCGCTCCAGTCCAGCAACTGTTTCAAGGTCTCAAACACATTGATTTTTGCATCGTCACGGCCGAAGCAACTGTCACGGAACAATACACGAAGTGGTTGTTTTTCAGCCATGGCTTTTACGATATTTTCAGTAATATCATCTGCAAAGCAGGCCACAAGATCACCATCATTAACCGAATAAATCATCTTTCCATCCACTTCTTCGCTGGTCATAGGTAAAGATAGTTGTACGCCCCAACTGAGCATAGCTCCAAACAAAAGATCTAGGTCTGTGCGGTCACTCTTTACGTTATCAAGGAAAAGATCAAGCTGTGATTGATTATATTCTCCTGGCGCTTTCTTTACTTCCTCAAAGTTGCTATCTGACAAACGGAATACACGGAAACCTATGTCGACATTTTTTGCAAATTCCTCAGTACTATTTTTCACCTTTTCACCAGAACGACGGATTCGTTCTTTTCCTATTTCACATATATTATCATATCCATCTTTTTTTGCCAAACTATCGTCATCCGTTAATTCAGGTAATTGTACCATAATAAATTTTCTTTTACCATTATCGTGTGCATTAATCTGGAACATAGCATCAGCTGTAGTAGCAGAACCACTAAAAAAATCAAGAATTATTTGTTCCTGTGTGTCATTGCATTTTATTAAATTATATAATAACTTGGTAGGTTTTACAAAGTCAAAATATTTCTTAGGGAATATTTCAAGAAATTCTCTATCACTTTCTTGATTATCTCCCCATTCAGACAAAAGTAAATCCGTTATTGATTTCTTAGAACCTATTTCTTCTTCGGATACATCTCGCCTAAGACCTTTTTGAGCAGTAATAAATAATAAATCTTTTTCTATAAAATAATCTATCTTCTCTTGAGATACCGAAAATTTTGATTTAACAGTAATTTCATTTATTGTATAACCTCCCTTTATGATTACATCATCTAAGTACTCTACAGTCATTGTCTTAATAGTGTACGCACCAGCTGGTATTATACCATTTTCAATGCCTTTAACCCTCACACCGCTTTTGAAGACACGTGTACTTTCATTGTTTGAAATATTAATAACCTTTTTGGTTGCATCAGTTGTTCCTTCTATTGACAATTTCTCTAATGAATCTTTTTCTTGTGAATAAATAAGAATATACTCCATAACTTTAGCCGTATGTTTTGCTAAAAATGAGGGTTGCTTTTTCTTTTTCCATTTTAAAACATCAATAAAATTCTTTTCTCCAAAAACTTCATTACATATCTTAATAAGGTTTTCTATTTCGTTCTCATCTATTGAAATGAATAGAACACCATCATCAGTAAGTAAAGAACGAGCAACTATAAGCCGAGAATACATCATTGAACACCAATCTGAATGGAACTTTCCATTTGTATCTGTATTCTTACGATAACGTAATCCTAATTCATCCACATCACCAGTAGCCAAATTATATTTGTGCTGTGAAGTAGAAAAATCATCATCATACACAAAGTCATTACCCGTGTTGTAAGGTGGATCAATATAAATCATCTTCACCTTACCCATATATGACTTCTGGAGTAACTTCAATACTTCCAGATTATCGCCTTCTATATATAGATTCTGTGTATTATCCCAATCAACACTATCCTCTACTACCGGACGCAAAGTCTTTGTGGTAGGGCGTGCAGCCTCACGACGAGCTTCCTGTTTACCTGGCCAAGTGAACTGATACATCTCGTCTGCATCTTCCACTGCATTATCGCCAAGCAATTGACGCAAAGTCTTAAAATTTACCACATGGCGCAATTCACCAGTTTTATCATCCTTTACTTCCGTAAAGCAAGAGGGAGCAATCTGATAGAGAGCTTCCAAATTCAGTTGTGTCCCATCAACCGAGTTCAATTCTAATTTATTGGGTTTCATGATTATATATTGTTCTTTTTTAATTTATCAGTTAGTAATGTTATTTCTTTCCTTAGTTGACGTACCTCTGTATTCAATTCCATTTGTCGATTAAACTGCTTTTCAGCCTTTATTCTTTTTTGAAGTGTCATAATCTGTTTCTGAATACTTTCTATCTGTTTACGTACATCAACCTGTTCTTTATATTCTTCTTTTGTAGATGCTGATAATCCTGATATTTGACTGAGCAAACCGTTATAAACGGCATCCATAGACTGTCCCTGGATATTCAGAATATCAGTTTCAATTCTTATATCCCGTTTCAATTCGCTAATACCACACTTCCATTTCTGTTCTCCATGAACAACTGACATTTCTTTATGGTGCATCAGTAAATCAAACTTTCCACCGTACTCAATAATGAAAATCGTATGTCGTGGCAGCAATTCATCCATTACACTGAAAGGCTTAATATTATATTTGCCTTCTTTCATCCTGCAATAGAACACATCAATCTCATGCACATATTCACCATCCTCTACATTGAGTGTAGCAGGTGCAAGTTTATACAGCCATACAATACCTTCAAACTCACGTGTCAGAAATTCACGCAAGGAAGAGTCATTACTTCTTCCATAAAACGCATTCTTAGGCACAAGCTTATTGACTATTGTTGAAGTAGGAAAACTCAGTATATTATCCATTATCCTATGTCGCTAATATGTTTGTAACGTTCATATGAATCCCATAAAAACCTTACTAATGTCACACTGCTTCCAACAGCAAGACTTGCGTGCCTTGGCTCAAGTCCTGTAAAAGAACTTGATTTTCCATGACCATTGCCATATAGGTTTCTTAACTCAGATATACCTTGTGCTATGGCTTTCAAGTTTCCTAACACTTGTTTAATGGATTTAGCACCTTTGACATCATCTGATATTTGTTTAGGCATAATACCAAACAACTTAAAAGTTTCATCCACTAATCGTGTCATATCCCAATCTTTTTCAATAATATGTCCTTCTTTTTCTAATATGGTTTTACAACAACTCTCTATCAACTCTTTAGCCTTACCTATTGCTTCTGTCGGATTATCATCTTGCATTTTTACCATCAAGTCAATTTGGGAAGATATATAATCACTATTAAAAACTTCTTTAAGTTTTTGTGATTCAATATCCGCTATCGTATTGGTATTTATTCGATCCAGAATCGAACGGCATTTTACATATGCATCTGCATATTTTTTCTGATATTGCTCATCGTTCTCTTTTTGAGGAGATAATTCATAATGTGCCATCAGATCATTAAACAACTTTATTATATCTTGTTGTGATGCTTGTTTTACATATGCTACTAATGATTTTCCTTTTGACATTTTATATGCCTCACAAAGAGGAACACCTATACTTTCATGAGTAAAAGTATCAAAATCTACGGTAGAGAAATCCAATACATATCCTCCTCTATTAAAAAAATTAAGAAATGTTCCTATTTCAATATTTGATATACTCATAAATTACTTTATTACTAAAAAACAAATCAATTCAAAATCATCCAGTCCTTTAATGTTATAGGTCAAAGCACTTGTTTCACCTACAGAGAAAAGACTTTCTATATCACTCTCTTCTTTCACTGTGATAATACTCTCTATGGCCGATTGCAGCAAGTCACTATAATGACGCATATTCTTTCCATCACGTGTTTCCTTGTTGAACTGCTTGCAAAGTACCTTATCCGGCTCTGTCTTATCCTTGCAGGCATAGCGCATCTTGTCCAGCAGCTTCTTGGGTGACAGATGATCGCAGATAACGGTTCCGGTATGCGAAAGATAAACCATATAGAAGGGATGCAGCAGATTGGAACGGTCGATGTTCACACCGTTGTTTTTGTTCTTCAATACATACATCACGCCCGGTTCTATCAATTCAGAAGCATTGACCACCGCACTCATACCAAAAGGGGTCAAATCCATATTGGGATACTCTTTCAGATTAGCCAATAAATCCAGACGAAACTCATTCAGTCCCAAATCCATGATATTGACACCTGTATCCATATCCTCAATATCTACCACTTCATTCTGCAATTTCTTCAATTGGTTGCGACGGTACTCCAAATCGCCTTTTTCATTAGCTGATAATAGATTATCATCCCCTGTACTGGTAATAACAGTTGCCTTCATTCGGCTTTCTACACGACCTTTCAGCTTGATGTAATCATCCAGTTCCATATCCGGCCAGTAATTCACCAACTGGATCACATCGTTCTTGCTTCCGATACGGTCTATTCGGCCAAAACGCTGAATGATGCGTACAGGATTCCAGTGTATATCGTAGTTAATCAGATAATCACAGTCCTGTAAGTTCTGTCCTTCACTGATACAGTCGGTTGCAATCAGTACATCTATTTCCCTTGTATCATTCGGATGAATAGCATCCCGGTCTTTTGACAAAGGAGAGAAGTAGGTTAATATATCATTGAACGTACATTTCAGTTTCGGCAACGTACATTTCCCTTCCGTACTGCCGGTTATCAGAGCTGTATGCAGTCCACAATCGTTCAGAATCCTGCCGGAAAGCTGTTCATACAGATAATTAGCTGTATCGGCAAATGCTGTAAATATCAGCACTTTCTTATTGCTACCATTGATTGGATGTTCAAACTTGTTTTTCAAGTCTGCTACCAGCTGTTGCAATTTCATATCATGTTCCGGTGTAATATCCTTCAGCATAAGAATAAGCAGTTCCAGAACTTCCTGGTCAGCCTTCAAATCACGCCGCCAACTAACATAATCCATGTCCCGAAGATTGATTTTTGATTTACGGCCTACAAACGAATCATTTTCATTATCTTCAGTATCAAAATCCTCTGAAAAATCAGCTACATCTATTGTATCTGCACCGCTTTCCTGGAATTTATCAATAGCAGTAATAGAATCATTTATAAAATCACGAATTCTTGTCAAAGTCAGACGAAAAGAGTTCACGCTACTTTCCAGACGCTTCAACAGGTTAATAGCCATCAATTTCCGAATACCTTTTTCACGGCCATCTACAGTAAGGCCCTCGCCTTCATAATCTATTCCGTAATTGCCTTTTTCACTCTCAAAAATAAACAGAGAAGGTGTATATATGGAAAGATTTAATCTATTAAGCATTTCTGCTATATCCGCAAAAGTAATAGCATCGTTCAAATCCGTAAGCTTAGGTCTGCGTGATATAGGTGACAAACGTTCAGGGAATTTGCCCACATCATCCGTATTGTAATACTTTATGATATGACTTCGGCTTCTGGCTATGGTAACTGCATCAAGCAACTGGAAGAAATCATAACTTAATGAATCTACCAGTTTCTCTGTTGTTCTCTTTTCCGGAGACAATTTTGCCCATTTAGAATAAACAGTCTGTGCATCTCTGAAAATACTATCTATACTCTTTCCGGTATCAAGCAAATCGTTTATATTCTCAGCCTTTCCTTCATACGCAAGTTGAAGTTGATTTTTCAAATCACTAAAACGGTTGTTTACAGGTGTAGCGGAAAGCATAAGCACTTTAGTCTTTACACCACTGCGTATAACTTTATTCATCAGCCGGGCATAACGGTTTTCCTTGAAATCGTCATCTTCATCCTCATTATCAAACCGACCGCCATTGCGGAAATTATGGCTTTCATCTATTACAATCAAATCATAATTTCCCCAGTTCACCCGTTCCAAGTCTAGTCCATTGCTTAATCCTTTATCCCTTGACAGGTCAGAATGAAATAAAATGTCATAACGCAAACGGTCTGCCAACACCGGATTGTTCTTATAGTTGGAACGGAATGTCTGCCAGTTGTCATTCAGTTTTTTGGGACAAAGAACCAATACATTTCTGTTTCGGTTTTCATAATACTTGATGACAGAAAGAGCCGTAAATGTTTTTCCCAAGCCCACACTGTCTGCAAGAATACACCCGTTGTATTTTTCCAGTTTGTTGATGATTGCCAATGAAGCATCACGCTGGAAATTATACAGTTTATTCCATATAACACTACTTTTGAATCCTGTAGCTTCATTAGGTAATACATCCTCGCTTATGTCTTCAAGAAATTCATTAAAGATATTATATAGCGTAATAAAGTAGATAAAAGCCGGTGCATTCTCCTTATAAACGGTTTCGATATTTTCTATGACATTATCTGTCACATCCTGAAATTTCTCTTTGTCTTTCCATAATTCTGCAAAATTCTTCAGAAACATATCTGTAGAACTATGTCCAGGCATACCTACAACCATCGGACATATATTATTTCCTCTATCAAGCCCAAGTTCAGTAGTTGTAAACTCATTAAAAGGCATATATGTATATGTTTCTTCGCCTTCTTTTATATTGAGGAAGGTATTCATAGAACCATGAGTTATATTTGTCTTGAACCGTGCTTTTCTACGAATCCAGTCTGCACATTCTCTTGCAATAGCTCGTTGTGTAAGCTGATTTCGAAGCCTTATTTCAAAATCAGATCCGAAAAGACTCCTTTCACGATTTAATTTAGGAATATAGAACTCTCGTTTTTGCTTCTCTGACTTATCCGTATAGAATGTCGGTGAAGTAAAAATAAAGTTTACACAGTCCACCTTTTCCAGTTCTTCTTTCAATGCTTCATATGCATAAATAGAAAAACTGGCTGCCGCTATAGAGATTTGACTATTACCCGAAGACAATACCTGTTTCAAATCATCTATAACACGTTCTGTTATATTATTGAATTGCTTAGGTGTTCTCATAAATATCCTCGTTCTTATTAATTAAATCTCGAACTTCAACACCTAACAAAAAAGCAATCCTAGTCAGAGTCTGTAAATCTGGTTGTGAAGTATTCGTACACCATTTAGATACGGTTGCAGAATCTTTCTTTAACTCGGAAGCCAACCACTTACTAGTTCTCTTCTTCTCTACTAAAACAACTTTTAATCTATTAATATCGGCCATTGTTCTCTCAATTTCTTTACGTTATACGCAAAGATAATAATAAATATGGACCTATAAGATGAATCATGCTATTTTTATCACAAATACCACCCTAAAAAACAATCACTCAATTCACAGAATAGTTGGTGCTTTATAATTAAGCACCTTTTTCTCTTTAGCCACAAACTTTTTTACAACAATAGATTTTTGTTACTTATTTGTTACTAATAATTTTTATATCCATAGTAACAATCTAATATTAAAGTGATTATATAGTATTATAAAGGCAAGATTCTAATACCCCGACCAACATTCGTCGTCGGAAGAGTTGCCACACAAACTGCAAGCATAGGCGGCAAGATTGTCCAATATTATTCAAAAATGAGTTATGAATTACGGCAAAACCATTACTGTCAATCTGTCAAAATGTCATTGATATGTCATAAATTTGAACTGTTTTACGCCAAATAACGCTTGGCATCTTTATTGTCCTTTTACTTGAAACTTAAATAAATAAAAATATGGGAATTAAGCCAGGACCAAAAAGGATTGCAAAATCCACGGGGAAACCAGACAGACGTCAAAGAGACAACAAACAGACACCAGGTAATACGTCGTCTCTGAAACCCCATATCCATAAAAAAGGGGATTGAAAAAGAACACCGCTGTACATTCATTGTGCTTCAGCGGTGTTTTTTACAAATAATAAAGAGTCTATTGGGATAAAAGTACCGTGAATATGGAAAAGTACTATGTATGGTTTGGCCAACACAGTGCTTCCCATTTTGCGAGAGATTCGTGCTCTATATTTTCAATTCCTTGATGATTCTTTTTATTCCGCAGATGACCGATGTTTTGTTGTTTCTGACGGCAGAAAGTGCCGATGAAAGACTGGAAGCGGTAATGAACCGTGTACCGTCTTTGGATTGCAGGAACCGCCCTTTGTCGAGGACAGACTGCCAACGGGATTGGATGAATGAGTTTTCGAGTAGCGCATCGAACAAGATAACCACATGACGGAGATTGTTCACCCGAATATGAAAGCCCTCCTTGCAGGAAAAGAGAGCTTCCATATCTTCGAGGCAAACTTCTGAAACGCAAAACAGATGATAAGTATTGGCATAAGACACAATACCTGTCATCTGTTCTTGAGTAAAATTGCAGCCGAAAGAAAGCGGCGGAGCTTTTATAAAACCATCGGTATGATGCTTTGCAGATACCGGCAACGGTTCCAATCGGTCATACAGCCTTCGCAACTCCATACACTCCTCAAAAGAGAAGTCGGATGCTGCAAAAAGAGGTTGGATAAGGTGGGTACATTCGGTCATTAGCCCCTTGACGATGTGGATATTCATCTCGTGGCAGTTCCGGCAAACCGCACTGTTGCAGTTGATGTACCGGTGACTGTTTATGAAGTCATCCACATAACGGTTATACCGCTTACCATCCGCAATCACATCCTGAAGATAGAGTTCTCTCGCTTCGGAAAGTAACTCAAACAATTCCTCTGCTACATCCTGTTCGGTAGCGAAGTGGGTTAGGTGCTGCTTCTCTTCAAAAAAAGAGAAGACTTTTTACTTTGTTCTTTCATATAAAATGTTTGTTTATATGTCAACTATAAAATATTATTTAATGGCTTTTTTTAGAGCCAACCGAAACCCGATACTCTCATCCGTTACTTCTTCATAGTAGGCGTAGCGATAGGTACAGGTATAACGATAAGCATCGTTGTACCAGAACGAGCCGCCGCGTTTGATAACCTGCCGCGAAGAATTGATACGGGTAAGGTTGCACGGATCGGTCTGCGGCTTGGTGGTATAAGGTGCGAAATAGTCCGCCACCCATTCATACACATTGCCCGACATATCGTAAATTCCCAGCTCGTTCGGACGTTTTTGCTTTACGGGATGGCTTTCCCTGCCGTCGTTTAAGTTCCAGCCGACTTCGCTTAAAGTGTTGCTTCCGGCGTATGTATAGCCTTTGCTCTTGTTGCCGCCTTTGGCTGCAAACTCCCATTGCGCCTCGGTAGGCATTCTGAACTCCCATTCCTGTGGCATCCCGGCCTCGCGCATCATGGCGGTAAGCCGTTCCACAAATTCATGGCAGATTTTCCAAGTCACGTTTTCTACTGGGTAATTGTCGCCACGATTGCTCCGGCTTGGATTGTTACCCATTACGGTTTTCCAAAGCGATTGTGTCACTTCGGTTTCGCCAATCCAAAAGGAGGATAGTGTAACCTGATGTTCCGGTCTTTCGTTTGGTTGGCGGTTGTTGTGTCCCATTGTGAACGTGCCGCCTTCGACCGTTATCATTTTGAACTCCACACCGTTCAGCATGAAACGGATTCCATCAGCTTCCTCTGTATGGCTGCCGACTGTATTGTCGGCAGCTCTTTTTTGTTTAATATCTTTCATTTGTTCCGATACTTTATTCCCGGCATTGCATTTTGTGCAACCGATTAAGGTTGTCGGCATAATTGCCAATAGCAATAGATGTAATGCCCAAAAATATATTTTTCTCATACTGTTACTTCTCTGTTTATTTAACGTAGGCTAATTCTCGTTCCGATAGTATAGTCGGTAGAGGAATAGAAATATCGGTAGGTCGAAGTAAAACGATAGGCATCGTTATAATAGAAACTACCGCCTCGCTTGATGTATTGACTACCGGAAGTGTTGCAAGGGTCGGTCTGCGGCTGGTTGGTATAGGGCGCAGCCATATCGTAAACCCACTCATACACGTTACCGCTCATGTCGTAAATACCGAGTTCGTTGGGCTGCTTCTGCTTGACCGTATGAATACCGCCGTCATTACTTGTCCAGCCGACCTGCGATAGCGTATTACTGCCGGAATAGGTGTATCCTTTGCTTTTGTTGCCGCCTTTGGCTGCAAATTCCCATTGTGCCTCGGTGGGGATTTGGAAATTCATATCATCGGGTATAAGCCCCTGATTGTGTGCTATATCATTCAGGCGACGGGCAAATTCCACGCTTTGATTACGGGTGATACTGGCAACCGGGGTGGTATTGCTGCCTCCGCCGGAACCCATAACGGCATTCCATAGGGCTATGGTTACTTCCGTTTCCCCGATCCAATAGGAGGAAAGCGTAACCCGATGTTCATGCGCCTGATTTGCCCGCTGTGTGCCGGGCAGTGCCGCTTCCGCATCCGACCCCATCGTGAACGTGCCGCCTTCGACATAAATCATCGTAAACCGAACTCCGTTTATCGTATAATCCACCGATGCGCCGGAGGGAGGGGTGACAGCCGTTGCTTCAGGGGTGAATCCGTCGGATACGATGCCTGCGCTCATGTTGCCGGCGACATCCGCCGTCCTCAATGTAAACACATACTCGGAACCGTTCTTCAATCCGGCGATTACCGCCTCTTGTCGCCCTTTACCTATTTCTATGACTGTTGTCCCGCCGGGAGAATAGGTAATGGACACTTTGGCAAAATCCTCATCCGTTGGGTCTGTCCAGCGTAAAGTCACCTTGCCGTTGCCTGCTTCGCCGGAGAAGTTCCGACACTTCGGCCGGAGGTGTCACATCGTCCGGATCGACGGAAACGGGGATACACGGGGGCGTAACGACGCTCCGTCCAGCATTGCCCGCCGCATCTACCGTCGTCAGGGAGAACGTATATCCCTCGCCGTTTATCAACCCCGTGATCAGGGCGGTCTGTATGCCCTTTCGGACGAGAATCGCTCTTTCCCGTTGCGGATAGGTAATCTCTACATGGTCGAAATCGTCCTCTGTCGGATCGGTCCAATTCAGCGTTACCTGTCCGTCTCCGACAATCGCATTCAAGGCGGTAACCGCCGAAGGGGGAACCGTATCGGGTTCCTCGAAAATTTCCTTTTCGCCACATGCTGCAAATAGCAGGAGCGACAAGAGGGGGAAAACAGCCCATACGTACCGTTTCCCCGTCTTCGATGATTTTATGGAACTACATTTCATGTTTTCTCTGTTGAAAGTTAATCGTTGAAAAAGTCTCCCGGCGTATAGTTTCCCTTTTCGTCCAGTTTGCCTCCATATACGGGAAAAAGGCTTGCCTCGCCGTAGTTTTTGATACGTTCCGCATTTTTCAGTGTTTCCATATCTTGTGCGGAAATCTCGAAATTCACGTCCGCATTTGATTCCATGTGTTTGGGATTTGCGGTTTTAGGCAAAGGAAGCATATTCAGTTGCAGGCAGTACCGGATGCAAAGTTGGGCGACGCTTACACCATATTGTTTTGCCATATCCTGCACAAGTGTATTCTTCATCATCTCACCGTGTCCCATAGGCGAATAGGCTTCTACGAGAATATCGTGCTTGTGGCAGTAGTCGATAAGGGGAAAGGGTGTATTGCTGACGTGTGCCAAAATCTGGTTCACCATAGGTTTCACATCACCGTTTTGCATCAGGTTCTCTATATCGACCTGCTGAAAATTGCTTACGCCGATAGCCCGCAAACGACCTGCTTTGTATGCTTTTTCCATTGCGCACCATGCGGCGAGATTGCCTTCGAAATAGTGATCGTCCTCGCGGAAGGCAGTCCACGGCTGCGGTGCGTGGATAATCATCAGGTCGATGTAGTCAAGCCCCAATCGTTCGAGTGAGCCTTCGATGGCGGCTTGCGTCCCGTCATAGTCCTTGATAAACGCATCCAGTTTGGTCGTGACGAAAACCTCTTCACGTTTCAGTCCGCAGGTGCGGATGCCTTCGCCTACGCCACGCTCATTGCCGTAGCCCTGCGCCGTGTCAAAATGGCGATAACCGATTTCCACCGCACGCCTTACGGCTTCGGCCGCCTTGTCATCGTCAATCATCCACGTACCGAGTCCGAGTTTGGGGATTTTCACTCCGTTGGAGAGCATGAAACTCTCCGATAAAATCTTGTTGTCCATCGTTCTTATTTTTATTTCTTCATTGTACTCATGTCGATTACATAGCGGAACTTCACCTTGCCGTCCAGCACATTCTTGTATGCCTCGTCTATGGCGGCGGCATCGGCCGGGATTATTTCAACCTCCGGGTAGATGTCGTGCGCTACGGAGTAGTCCAGCATCTCCTGCGTCTCCTTGATACCCCCGATAAGCGAAGCATATACCTTGCGATGTGCCGCTGTCAGTATCATTTGCAGCGTATTTATTTCAGCTTTACCGTCAAGCCCGACAATGGCAAGTTCTCCTCCCATTTTAAGCATACGGGCATACATTATCGGGGTAAAGTTTGCAGGAATGGTGCTAAGGATAAAATCGAAGGAATTTGCAAGTCCTTTCATTTCCTCTTCCTTATTTACATTTACATACCGGCTTGCCCCCATTCTTAAAGCATCGCTGCGCTTCTCCTCCGTGATGTCGAAGACGGTAACATCCGCTCCAAGATCGACCAGATATTGCACGGCCATGTGTCCCAAGCCGCCATAACCGGCTACGGCAACTTTTTGTCCCTTCTCCACATTGCTGAAACGGATAGGCGACCATGTCGTGACCCCTGCACAAAGCAGCGGGGCTATACGTTTTATATCTGCCTCTTTTGGAATGGATATGGCAAACCGTTCGCTTACCACTATATTGTCGGAATATCCGCCCTGCGAGAGTTCGCCGCCGTGATACTTGTCGGGATAATCGTATGTGAATGTCGTGCTGTTTTCGCAGAACTGCTCCTTATCCGCATCGCACATGGAGCATGAGCCGCAAGAATTTACCATACAACCCACTCCGGCATAGTCGCCCACCTTGAATTTGGTCACGTTCTTGCCGACAGCGATAACCTCTCCGGCTATTTCATGCCCTAACACGCACGGAGCACCGTTTCTCTCCTTAATACCCTCTGCTTCGTGTATGTCGCTATGGCAGATTCCGGCATAAAGGATTTTAATCTGCACATCATTATCGCCAATCGGATGGCGGGTAAACTCATAATCGTGAAAATGTCCGTCCTCGGCATGGAAGGCAAAGCCCTTTGCCGGAATACGGTCGTTACTTTGTTGTGCCTGACTTGTTGCTACTGCTAGCAATAGGCCGGCAGCCAATAATAGATTTCTTTTCGTGTTCATAATCGCTTCGTTTTTAATTTCTGTTGCAAAATTAGGGAGGTTGCCTTTGTCGGCCGATACCCCCACAAAGGCGATATTTACCATTTTTACTTTTTCCGGCGGAATTATCCGGAAAACTGCCGCAACTACACAGTAAATCACTACTTTTGCACCATAAAAAAGATAATATGGATGTAATCGAACTGAACTCGATAGAGACCTATTGCCGGGTATTCGAGCTGCCGTTCACTCATCCGCTGGTCGGAGTGGTGGAGTGCAACGAGCCGGAGAAGCTGAAACCCTATATGATCAATTGGGGATTTTACGCCTTGTTCCTGAAAGACATGGCGAGTTGTACCATCACCTACGGCAAGACACGCTACGACCACGGTGACAAGAGCATCATCGCCTTTGCACCGGGGCAGGTCTGCGCGTTCGAGGCCATACCGGGCAAAGACCCCAAGTTCGTCGGTGTGTTGTTTCACCCCGATTTCATTCACGGCACGGGATTGGGGCGGAATATCCTGCGCTATTCGTTTTTCGCATACTCCTCCAACGAGGCGCTGCATCTTTCCCCTTCGGAGTTCCGAATCATCCGCAACCTGATAGAGATTATCGGGACGGAGCTCGAAATGGCGACCGACGACCATACGCACGGCATCATCTGCGACAACATCCAACTGTTGCTCGACTACTGCGTGCGTTTCTACGACCGCCAGTTCACCGAGCGGCATGAACTGAACCGTGACGTGTTGCAGCGTTTCGAGAACCTGCTCAACGAATACTTTATCAGCGGCGATGCCGAACGGTTAGGACTGCCGACCGTGAACTATTTTGCAGATAAAATCAGTCTGTCCCCGAACTATTTCGGGGATTTGGTCAAGCGCGAGACGGGAGTGTCTGCCAAAGAATACCTGCGGAAGAAACTGTTGGAAGCGGCGAAAGAACAACTTTTGAATCCGCAGAAAAGCATCTCACAGGTCGCCCAATCGCTCGGTTTCCAATATCCGCAGCATTTCGTCCGGTTCTTCAAAAGCATGACAGGCACGACACCGGGTGAGTTTCGGGAGAGGCTGCATAGATAGGAACAGAAAGTTAGAATATTCCTTTTTTATCTATCGTACAAAGTTTTCCGAAAATTCATGGACACATATTCTTAAATTGCCCAAAAGTTTACTTTGTTTTTTCCCTATAGGCACCCGGATTAAAGTAAACCTAATTCTATTTGCAATCCGATTATATGTAGATGTAAAAACAGTCCTACTTTATACTTCGATTTGCATGGGTCAATCAAACAATCCGTTTACCAGATTGACCGCATCGTCCTTCTTTTGATTGATGATTTTGGCGTACACCTGTGTCATCTTCACATCGGCATGACCGAGCAACTTCGAGGTCGTATAGAGATCCGCACCGAGTGTCAGCATCATCGTTGCAAAAGTATGCCGGGCGGTGTGAAAGGTAAACCGCTTGTCGATTCCCGCAGCTTTCGCCCAAGGCTTGATGAGTATATTCATCATCGACGGACTGGGCAAATCGAATACATGATCATCCGCCGTCTTGTCTCCCCGTTCCGGCATCCACTTCAAGGCTTCGGGAGAAAGCGGCAGGTAAATCGGTTCTTTGGTCTTCTGCATGGACACTGCCAAACGGTATTGTCCTCTATCGACGAAGACATCTTTCCACTTCAATCCGACAATATCGCTCACACGCAATCCGCAGAAGCAGGAGAACAAATAAGCGGACTTCACAGCCTCATTATTCATCGGAGTGGCAATCAACGCCCGCACTTCCTCGATAGTCATATACGACCGCTTGCTTTCCGGCAAACGAATCTTATCCGAATTATTGATTTTGGTAAACGGATTAACCTTTATAATCTCCGCACGAACGGCTGCATTCAAAGCTCCGTTCAGGATGCGGTAGTAGGTGTGGAGTGTAAAGTTCGATACACGCTTCCCTTTGGGACGATATTCCGTCATCAGATAATCGAGGTAGTCCTGGCAGAATGCTTTGTCGATTCGATCCATCGTCATCCGTTCTCCTGCATAATCTTTCAAGATGCGAATGGTAACTGAGATTTGGTTCCCGTCTTTCTTTCCCCGTTTTGCCTGATTCTCTTTATACGTATTCATCCAATCGAGCAGGAATACCTTTTCCCTGTTCTCGATACCTGCTTCCCCATTCGTCAATTCAATGATGCGTTTCGACTTGATGGCATTGGCTGCATCCATCGTAACCTGATTCCGTTTTCGGGCATTATTATCCGTTTCCGGGATGATATACATTTTGAGGTATTCGTATGTCCGCTTTCCGTCGCGGTATATATCCAGATACAAACTCTTACTTCCGTCACTTAACGGCTTCATCCGAAGACGGATTGGTTCTTTGACTTTCGTCGGCTTCTTTACTCGTGGCATAAGCAATTCCTTTATTCGTTATTTCTGTTGCAAAGGTAGAAATAATAATCCGAAACAAGGAACAAATAAGAAACAAAAATGTACCGAATAAGAACCAAACAACCGAAAACAATGAAAGCAACTGAAAAGAAATATATTCTTATAAATATCTATAAAACAGCATATTTATTTTTATTTGTTTGGTTGTTGTTTTCATTCTATATGCGTATTCTATAAATCTGGTAAATTTTTACAAGAACGAATAGTAGGTGAAAGACTCCACGTCTGGATTGCATATAACTTTGTTATATACGTTCCGGCGTGGGGCTATTGCTTATTATTTTCTTGGTGGGTTTACCAGAGCCTTTGGGAAGAATAATATAACAATAGTACCCACGCCCTTTTTTCATTATAAAGAAACTTAGGACAAACTACAACTTTTAAATTATAACACGATGAATGTAGACTTTACCTGCTCTTGCCAAATGAAAACCGACTTAGAAAACTCAGCCGATGTATTTTCTTTTTTTGAAGAAAACTATTCTCTGCCTGCTATCGCAGATAATCTGGATACGCTTTCCCCTAAAGAATTGCGCTGTGCCTGTTGCCTGATGGGCGTTGCTTTAGTAGCATTATCCCAGAAGAAAACCATTTGGGAACGACTGAAGAATATGGGATTGGGAAGCAAAGAATAAAGCCTTAGCCCTGCTTCATTACTACCGCCCTCACACTACTTCCTGAGCCATCATGCAAAAGATGGCATCTTTTGTTGTAAAAGGTGGCATCTTTAACATCAAAAGATGGCATCTTTCGTAGCAAAAGATGCCACCTTTTGCATCACTTGTATAAGAGAAAGAGATGAAAGGTAAGTGTTATCAACATGAAAGGATTAAGTGAAGACGCCCCAAACTCCAATTTCTTATGCAAAGGCAAGGCTATAAGCAAAATAATCGCTACTTTTGCTACGTGAAGATAGGCTGCACCTCAGCAAAATGCAAATGCCGGGGCATTCAGTTTAAATAAATCTCTCACATTCGAAAAAGAGAATGAATTCTCTTTTTACTCATAAAATCGAGATTTTGCACTATCTTTGCGCATTCAATTGAAAAAACATATCAACTCATGAGTAACCAAAGATACATGATGCGCGGTGTCAGCGCTTCTAAAGAAGATGTGCACAATGCCATCAAGAACATCGACAAAGGTATTTTTCCGCAGGCTTTCTGCAAAATTATCCCTGACATTTTGGGCGGTGACCCGGAGTATTGCAACATCATGCACGCTGACGGTGCAGGTACGAAGTCCTCATTGGCTTATATGTACTGGAAAGAAACAGGTGATCTTTCTGTTTGGAAAGGCATTGCACAGGATGCACTGATTATGAATATCGACGACCTGCTCTGCGTAGGTGCAGTAGATAATATCCTGGTTTCTTCTACCATCGGACGCAACAAACTCCTCATTCCGGGAGAAGTAATCTCCGCCATCATCAACGGAACGGACGAATTGCTCGCCGAGCTCCGCGAAATGGGTGTAGGCGTATATGCTACTGGCGGTGAAACTGCCGATGTAGGCGATTTGGTGCGTACCATCATCGTAGACAGCACCGTAACTTGCCGCATGAAGCGCAGCGATGTGATTGATAATGCCAATATCCGTCCGGGCGATGTAATTGTAGGCTTGGCTTCTTACGGACAGGCTACTTACGAAAAGGAATATAACGGTGGCATGGGCAGCAACGGACTGACCAGCGCCCGTCATGATGTATTCTCCAAATATCTGGCAGAAAAATATCCCGAAAGTTATGACAAGGCAGTGCCCGAAGAACTGGTTTACTCCGGTGGTCTGAAACTGACGGATGCCGTAGAAGACAGCCCGCTGGATGCAGGCAAATTGGTACTCTCCCCTACCCGCACGTATGCGCCGGTAGTGAAGAAGTTACTGGATGCACTTCGCCCTGAAATTCACGGTATGGTACACTGCTCGGGTGGTGCACAGACGAAAGTGTTGCACTTTATAGGTGACAATTGCCGCGTGATTAAGGATAATCTGTTCCCTGTTCCTCCTTTGTTCAAAACAATTAAAGAGCAGAGCAATACGGACTGGGCAGAGATGTACAAGGTATTCAATATGGGACACCGCCTTGAAGTATATCTGTCGCCCGAACATGCCGAGGAAGTAATTGCCATCAGCAAGAGCTTCGGCATCGATGCACAGATTGTTGGACGTATTGAAGAAAGCAACCAGAAAGAACTGATTATCAATAGTGAGTTCGGAGAATTCAAATACTAATTCAATGGCAGACAACAATACCATATTAGAGAAACTCGAAGGGCTTGTTGCCCGCTTCGAAGAAGTATCGACGCTGATTACAGACCCGGCAGTGATTGCCGACCAGAAGCGTTACGTAAAACTCACCAAAGAGTATAAAGAACTGGGCGACCTGATGGAGGCCCGTAAAGAATATATCCAGGTGCTGAACGGCATCGAGGAAGCCAAAGAGATCATCTCCAATGAAACAGACCCGGAGATGCGGGAAATGGCACGCGAAGAATTGGATGCCTGTCAGGCACGCCAGCCGGAACTGGAAGAGCATATCAAACTCCTCCTCGTGCCTGCCGACCCACAGGACAGCAAGAACGCCATCCTCGAAATTCGTGGAGGTACAGGCGGTGACGAAGCCGCTATCTTTGCCGGAGACCTCTTCCGCATGTATACCAAATATTGCGAAACAAAAGGCTGGAAGATGGAAATATCCAGTGTCAACGAAGGCGCGGCAGGCGGATTCAAGGAAGTTATTTGCAGCGTTACGGGCGACAATGTGTACGGAACATTGAAATACGAATCGGGTGTACACCGCGTACAGCGCGTTCCGGCTACTGAAACTCAGGGGCGTGTGCATACTTCCGCCGCATCCGTAGCCGTGCTGCCCGAAGCAGAAGAGTTCGATGTAGTAATTAATGAAGGCGAAATCAAATGGGATACTTTCCGAAGTGGCGGTGCCGGCGGACAGAATGTAAATAAAGTTGAGTCCGGTGTACGTCTGCGCTATGTATGGAGAAATCCAAACACCGGTGCTTCCGAAGAAATCCTGATTGAGTGTACCGAAACACGCGACCAACCGAAGAATAAAGAGCGTGCCCTCTCACGTCTGCGTACCTTTATTTACGACAAGGAACATCAGAAATATCTGGACGATATTGCCTCCAAGCGAAAGACAATGGTATCTACCGGAGACCGCTCCGCTAAAATCCGTACCTACAACTATCCACAAGGACGCATCACCGACCATCGTATCAACTATACCATCTATAACCTCTCCGCCTTTATGGACGGTGACATTCAGGACTGTATCGACCACCTGATTGTAGCGGAAAATGCAGAACGTCTGAAAGAAAGCGAACTGTAAACCAATAGGTTAAGAAGCAGAGCGAATGAAAGGACAGCTACTACATAAAGTATTTCATACCCTGACGGAAGCGTTTCAAAATTGCCTGAGGCGCTTTCCTTCTACAGTATGTTTTGTCCTTGCACTTACCGTCTATTTAGTCTATTTGGTAGCTACCGACCTGGATGATGACAGGAAGCTGGTGATGGTTCTGGGTTACTATTTTTCTATCGGTACGTTGCTCTCACTCACTCTCCACCTGTGGAGCGAAGAGATAAAGAGCAAGATAAAAGGAGTGATCGTACATATAGTAATGCACGTATTGCTGATTGCCGATGCGGTGTACCTCTACAGTCTTTCACCGGAACAGTCGCTTACCGAAATAGGCATAGCCCACGGAGCCGCCATTCTGGCACTGTGGCTTTCGGCTTTCTTCCTTTCATTCATCAAAGAAAAGAATGACATTCCAAGCTGGAACTTCGCTTCATACACGGTTGGCGCTTTTGTCACGGCCAATGTGGTGGGGCTTATCATGAGCGGTGGAATCAGCCTGTTGGTGTTCTCGCTTCGCCAACTCTTCAACGTGGATGTAAGTTGGAATTGCTATCTATATATTCTTATTATATGTAGCGTATTGCTTCCGATGTTACTCTTCCTTGGCATGTTGCCCAAAGATGAACAAAAACATAATCGGGAGCCGCAACCCTCGGAGTTCCTGAACGGCACAATACATTTTCTCTTTCTCCCGCTCATGGCAGGATACCTCCTCGTGCTTTATGTCTATGCAGCCCGCATTTTTATCAGTTGGGAACTGCCCACAGGCTGGGTATCCTGGCTCGTGGTAGCACTGATGGTAGGATGTATCGCCATTGAATTCGGACTGTATCCCGTACGTATTCAGGAAAAGAAACCTATAAACGAATGGATTGCGCGTTGGTTGCCCGCTTTGGTATTGCCGATGCTGGTACTGATGACAATCGGCATTATACGCCGCTTCAACGATTACGGCGTCACCATCAATCGCCTTTACCTTATAACTCTCAACATCTGGTGCTATATTGTTTGTATCGGACTCGTCTTCACTAAAGCCCGGCGCATCAGTTGGATACCGATTTCGTTCTCCATCCTCTTTCTGCTAACTTCGGCACTACCAGTCAATTATGCAAGTATCACCCGGAATATCATGCGCAACAGCGTAGAGAAAGAGCTGAAACGCACTAATTTAAAACTACCACTCACCCGTGAACAATACGATGACTGGATGGAATCGCTCCCGGCAGAAACGGCAGTGCAAGTAAACGATAAGTTCAGATATCTGCGCAACTGGTTCGGACGGAAAAGTATAGCCGACCTTGTGGACAAGGATGCCTCATTCTATTCTTCTAAAAATTACGGCACTACCGATACAACAGGCGATTCCGATTCCTTTGTATCATACAGCGGCAAGAGTTCACATCAAGTCAGCATCCAGATACCGGACGGGTACCATCAGTTCATAGTCGTACCGGATGAAGATATAAAGGACAGATACTTCCACATACCATACGACTATCTGGAAACAGGAATACTACCTGTTCCCCTTACCACTCAGACTAATAATAAGAACGATACGATCTTCATTGACCTGAAAACAATGGAGGCACTTGATAATCACAAATATAATCAAATGCCCCCTACCCGATTTAAATGTAATTCCGACAGATGCCTTTTCATGCTAACAAGTTTCTCTTTGGATTACAATAAGAAAAGGAAAGATGCTCTCAGGTTACGCATAGAAGGCTACTTATTCAAGAAATAACCAAACGAATTATAAACAGATTAAATAGATTCAGTAATGGATAAACAACAACTTTTTGAAAATATCAAGCGTAAGAAATCATTCCTCTGCGTAGGTCTGGATACAGACATCAAGAAAATCCCGGAACACTTGTTGAAAGAAGAAGATCCGATCTTCGCTTTCAATAAAGCCATCATCGACGCAACGGCTGACCTTTGCATTGCCTACAAACCGAACCTCGCTTTCTATGAAAGTATGGGCGTGAAAGGCTGGATTGCTTTTGAAAAGACTGTGAAATATATCAAGGAAAACTATCCCGACCAATTCATCATTGCCGATGCAAAGCGTGGTGACATTGGAAATACCTCTGCCATGTATGCCCGCACATTCTTCGACGAACTGGACATCGACTCTGTAACCGTAGCCCCTTACATGGGTGAGGACAGTGTTACTCCGTTCCTGACTTATGAAGGCAAGTGGGTAATCCTCCTGGCACTGACAAGCAATAAAGGTTCCCATGACTTCCAGTTGACGGAAGATCCCAACGGCGAACGTCTTTTCGAAAAAGTACTGCGTAAGTCTCAGGAATGGGCCAACGACGGACAGATGATGTATGTGGTAGGTGCCACACAAGGCCGTGCTTTCGAAGATATCCGCAAGATTGTTCCCAACCACTTCCTGCTTGTGCCGGGTGTAGGCGCACAGGGTGGCTCACTGGAAGAAGTTTGTAAGTATGGCATGAACTCCACTTGCGGACTGATTGTAAACTCCAGCCGTGGCATCATCTATGTGGATAAGACTGAAAAATTTGCAGAAGCTGCACGCAATGCCGCCAAGGAAGTGCAACAGCAGATGGCGGAACAGTTGAAGGGAGTGATTAACGCCTAATCACTTATCACTTACCCTTAATCACTAACAACGTGTTCGAACGAAAGATCATTAACGACCCGGTGTTCGGGTTCATCAATATCCCGAAGGGGCTGTTGTACGACATCGTGCGGCATCCCCTTTTGCAGCGTTTAAACCGCATCAAGCAACTGGGTTTGTCGTCTGTGGTTTATCCCGGTGCGCAGCACACTCGCTTTCAACATTCGTTGGGCGCTTTCCATTTGACGAGCGAAGCTGTCCAGCAGCTCGCCAGCAAAGGAAACTTCATTTTCGACAGTGAAGCCGAAGCAGTACAGGCAGCCATTCTGATGCATGACATCGGACACGGTCCTTTCTCTCATGTACTGGAAGACACCATCGTACAGGGCGTATCCCACGAGGATATCTCCCTCATGCTGATGGAGCGTATCAACAAAGAAATGAACGGGCAACTCACACTTGCCATCCAGATATTCAAGGACGAATACCCCAAGAAGTTCCTGCACCAACTGGTCAGCGGACAACTCGACATGGACCGCATGGACTACCTTCGCCGCGACAGTTTCTATACCGGCGTAACAGAAGGCAACATCGGCTCGGCACGCATCATCAAGATGCTCGATGTGAAAGAAGACCATCTCGTGGTAGAATCCAAAGGTATCTACTCCATTGAGAACTTCCTCACTGCCCGCCGCTTGATGTACTGGCAGGTATATCTGCACAAAACGTCCGTAGCATACGAGAAAATGCTCATCAGCGCCCTGCTCCGTGCTAAAGAATTAGCAAGTAAAGGTGTAGAATTATTTGCTTCACCGGCATTGCGTTTTTTCCTTTACAATGACATCAACAAGGAAACTTTCTATAACAATTCGGAGTGCCTGGAGAACTTTATCCAACTGGACGACAATGATATATGGACCGCATTAAAGGTCTGGAGCACCCACAGTGACAAGGTTTTATCCACGCTGAGCCTCGGTATGATCAACCGCAATATCTTCAAAGTGGAAATTTCTACCGAACCAATATGTGAAGAAAGGAAAAAAGAGTTAACTTTGCAAATCAGTCAGCAACTGGACATACCCCTCTCTGAAGCGAGCTATTTCGTCTCTACCCCCAGCATCGAGAAGAATATGTACGACCCGGCAGACGATAGTATTGATATCCTTTATAAAGACGGAAGTATTAAGAATATTGCTGAAGCATCGGACATGCTCAATATTTCCCTATTGTCCAAGAAGGTAAAAAAATACTATCTTTGCTACCAACGTTTGCATAGGTAAGTATAAAATATTCACCCAAGGACAAGGAAATATAAAAAAAAAGTCCGTTATTTGTGATTTGAAACCATCTAACAAGAATAAGACAATGGAGTTCTCTGCTAAACAAATTGCAACATTTATCCAAGGAGAAATCGTTGGAGACGAGAATGCAACTGTACATACTTTTGCCAAGATAGAAGAAGGCATCCCCGGTGCTATATCGTTTCTGTCAAACCCCAAATATACATCTTATATCTACGAAACCCAAGCCAGTATCATACTGGTAAACAAAGACTTCGTTCCTGAACAAGAAATAAAAGCTACTTTAATTAAGGTGGATAATGCCTATGAAAGTTTGGCTAAATTGCTCAACCTTTACGAACAAAGTAAGCCTAAACGTGTTGGTATTGATCCGTTAGCTTTCGTTGCAGAAACTGCTAAAATCGGAAAGGATGTTTACATTGCACCCTTCGCTTGCATTGGTGAGTATGCAGAAGTAGGAGACAATACAATGATACATCCGCATGCGACTATCGGTAGTGGTGCTAAAATAGGCAATGATTGTATCTTATATGCCAATACGACCATTTATCATGACTGCCGGATAGGCAATCATTGCATCCTGCATTCCGGTTGTGTGATCGGTGCGGATGGTTTTGGTTTCGCCCCAACTCCCGAAGGTTACGAAAAAATACCTCAAATCGGTATCGTAATACTGGAAGACAATGTAGAGATAGGTGCAAACACTTGTGTAGACCGTGCTACAATGGGGGCAACCATCGTACACAAAGGTGTGAAACTGGACAACCTGATACAAGTAGCCCACAATGACGAAATCGGTGCAAATACCGTTATGGCGGCGCAAGTGGGTATTGCAGGATCTACCAAAGTAGGCGAATGGTGTATGTTTGGCGGTCAGGTAGGCATTGCAGGACATATCCATATTGGAAACAAAGTGAACCTCGGAGCACAGTCTGGTGTTCCCAGCAATATTAAGGATGGCAGCCAGTTAATCGGTACTCCTCCCATGGAGCTGAAGCAATACTTCAAAGCCTCCGTTGCCCAACGGAACCTACCGGATATGCTAACAGAACTCCGCCAGCTCCGTAAAGAACTGAATGAATTAAAACAACAAATAAATAAGTAACAAATGTTGAAACAAAAGACTCTGAAAGACAGTTTTTCCCTCAGTGGTAAAGGCCTTCACACGGGACTTGACCTGACCGTTACTTTCAATCCTGCTCCGGACAACCACGGATATAAAATCCAGCGCATCGACGTGGAGGGACAACCTATCATTGATGCGGTTGCGGACAATGTGACTGAAACCACTCGCGGCACCGTCCTTTCCAAGAATGGTGTGAAGGTTAGCACTGTAGAGCACGGCATGGCAGCCCTTTACGCCTTAGGCATAGACAACTGCCTGATACAAGTCAACGGTCCTGAGTTTCCCATTCTGGACGGTAGCGCCCAATATTATGCACAAGAAATAGAGCGCGTAGGTACAGAAGAACAAAATGCCGTTAAAGATTTCTATATCATCAAGTCAAAAATCGAGTTTCGCGATGAAAAGACCGGTTCTTCCATTATCGTGTTGCCCGACGAGAACTTCAGTCTGAATGTACTGGTATCTTACGACTCGACCATCATTCCCAATCAGTTTGCAACGCTGGAGGATATGTCGAAATTCCGAGATGAAGTAGCCGGCAGCCGTACATTCGTATTCGTACGCGAGATCGAACCACTGTTGCAGGCCGGTCTTATCAAAGGCGGTGATTTGGACAATGCCATCGTTATCTACGAACGAGAAATGTCTCAGGAAGACTTCGATAAGTTGGCCGATGTGATGGGAGTTCCCCACATGGATGCCAAGCAACTGGGTTATATCAACCACAAACCGCTGGTATGGGCCAATGAATGTGCCCGTCATAAACTGCTCGACGTAATCGGTGACTTGGCTTTGATAGGCAAACCTATCAAGGGACGTATCATCGCTACCCGTCCGGGACATACCATTAATAACAAGTTCGCCCGCCAGATGCGTAAGGAAATCCGCCTACATGATATACAGGCTCCGACTTACGACTGTAACCGCGAACCCGTCATGGACGTAAACCGTATCCGCGAACTGTTGCCACACCGTTACCCATTCCAATTGGTAGACAAGGTGATTGAAATAGGTGCCAATTATATTGTAGGCGTGAAGAATATCACTGCCAACGAGCCTTTCTTCCAGGGGCACTTCCCACAGGAACCGGTAATGCCGGGTGTGTTGCAGGTTGAAGCTATGGCACAGGTAGGCGGTCTGCTTGTATTGAACTCCGTAGACGAACCCGAACGCTACTCTACCTACTTCATGAAGATAGATGGTGTGAAGTTCCGTCAAAAGGTAGTGCCGGGTGACACCCTTATCTTCCGCGTAGAACTGCTTGCACCTATCCGCCGTGGCATTTCCACGATGAAAGGTTATGCGTTCGTAGGCGAGAAAGTGGTTTGCGAGGCAGAGTTTATGGCACAAATAGTTAAGAACAAGTAAAAGGATTTATGATTTAAGATTTATTCGTGGCTAATAATAAGCGCGAATATCTCATAAATTATAAATCATAAATCATAAATCAGCATGATAAGTCCCTTAGCGTATATTCATCCCGAGGCAAAAATCGGGGAAAACGTAGAGATTGCTCCTTTTGTATTCATCGACAAGAATGTGGTAATCGGCGATAACAACAAGATTATGGCAAATGCCAACATTCTGTACGGTTCACGTATCGGCAATGGAAATACTATTTTTCCGGGAGCTGTTATCGGTGCCATCCCTCAAGACCTGAAATTTCAGGGAGAAGAGAGTACCGCTGAAATTGGTGACAACAATACCATTCGTGAAAATGTTACCATCAATCGCGGTACAGCTGCCAAAGGCAGAACCATTATCGGTAACAACAACCTGTTGATGGAAGGTGTGCACGTAGCTCATGATGCCCTTGTCGGTAATTACTGTATCATTGGTAACTCTACTAAAATGGCAGGTGAGATTGTAATAGACGATTTCTCCATTATCAGTGCCAATGTATTGATGCATCAGTTCTGCCGTGTAGGTGGATACGGAATGATACAAGGAGGTTGCCGTTTCAGTAAGGATATTCCGCCGTACATCATTGCAGGCCGGGAACCGATTGCTTACAGCGGTATCAACATTATCGGGTTGCGTCGTCGCGGATTCTCCAATGAAACCATTGAGAATATACACAATGCATACCGTATCATTTATCAGAGTGGATTGAACACTTCAGACGCATTAAAAAAAATAGAAGAAGAAATTCCGACGAGCCCGGAAATCGAATACATTGTCAGCTTCATCCGTGACTCCGAACGTGGTATTATTAGATGATAAAACGATAAAGTAATTAGAATATGATATACAGATTTACACTTATCTCCGATGAAGTGGACGACTTCGTAAGAGAAATACAAATTGACCCGGAAGCTACATTCTACGACTTCCATGAGGCTATAGTGAAGTCAGTAGGTTATACTAACGACCAGATGACTTCTTTCTTCATCTGTGATGATGATTGGGAAAAAGAAAAGGAAATTACACTGGAAGAGATGGATGACAATCCGGAGATGGACAGTTGGGTAATGAAAGACACCACTATCAGCGAACTGATAGAAGATGAAAAGCAGAAGTTACTCTATGTGTTCGACTACATGACAGAACGCTGTTTCTTCATTGAACTCTCCGAGATCATTACCGGAAAAGAAATGAAAGGTGCCAAGTGTACCAAGAAGGAAGGTGATGCTCCGAAACAGACAATTGACTTCGAAGAAATGGCAGCCAACAGCGGATCGCTTGATCTGGATGAAAACTTCTATGGAGATCAGGACTTTGATCTGGAAGAATTCGACCAGGAAGGTTTCGACATGGGCGGAGGCGAAGGTAGCGCAGCACCGTTCGAGGAAGAAAAGTTCTAATATTATTTTAAATTTTTCATCCGCAGATAACGCGGATAACACAGATTTGAAAGACTTAAGCCTAGAAGAGATCTGCGTTATCCGCGTTATCTGCAGATGGGAAATGATTCTCTAAATACCATTTCCTTATGAAAACCCTGATAGTGCTTATTGGACCGACCGGAGTAGGAAAGACCGAACTCAGCCTGCGGCTGGCAGAGCATTACCAAACTTGCATCGTTTCCGCAGACTCCCGGCAACTCTATGCCGACTTGAAAATAGGGACGGCAGCCCCTACCCCCGAGCAACTGCAACGCGTGAAACATTACCTTGTAGGAACCTTGCAACTCACCGATTATTACAGTGCCGCCCAATATGAAGCGGAAGTACTGAAACTTCTGGAAACCTTATTTACCGAACAGGATACAGTATTGCTTACCGGTGGCTCTATGATGTATGTGGATGCCGTTTGCAAAGGCATTGACGATATTCCGACCGTAGATGCTGAAACACGCCAGGTGATGCTACATAAGTATGAAACGGAAGGTCTGGAAAGATTGTGCGCAGAGCTAAAGTTACTCGATCCTGAATACTACAAAATAGTAGACCTGAAGAATCCTAAACGCGTAATCCATGCACTGGAGATATGCTATATGACAGGGAAGACCTACACCTCATTCCGTACACAACAGAAAAAAGAACGCCCCTTCCGCATCATCAAAATAGGATTGACGCGCGACCGGGAAGAACTTTACGACCGCATTAACCGACGGGTAGAGATTATGATAGAGGATGGCTTGGAAGAAGAAGCCAGAAAGGTATATCCTTATCGGGCACTTAATTCATTGAATACGGTAGGTTATAAAGAGATGTTCAAATATCTCGACGGAGAATGGACCTTGCCTTTTGCCATAGAGAAAATACAACAGAACTCCCGCATCTATTCACGCAAGCAGATGACATGGTTCAAGAGAGATGAAGAAATCCGTTGGTTCCATCCGAAACAAGAAACGGAGATACTGACGTACCTCCGTTCGGTAATGTAAGTTCTATTCTGATTCCAGTAAACTCGGGGGCGTAAAGTAAACTGTGTCATGCGCTGTTTTTCTTTCAAGCTCATCGGTCGGGGATCGGCCAGCGCCAAGGGGGTGCACCAGCACTCCCGACGAGCGTAAAATTACAACAACTTAAATCTATCTCCAAACTTTATCGCCAGTTGTTGGGCAATGGTGCCCCAATTAGCCAGTGGCATAGTCCATTTCTTGCGTATGTTACGATAAGCGAGGTAGACAAGCTTCTCAAGGGCGGTGTCATTAGGGAACACGCCCTTGTTTTTTGTAACTTTCCGTATTTGACGGTGGTAGCCTTCAACGGTATTCGTCGTATAAATCATACGACGTATATCGGATGTGAACTGGAAGTATTCAGTGAGCTTTTCCCAGTTGTCCTGCCACGACTTGATGACGATAGGATATTTCTCTCCCCATTTCTGATCTAAATCAAGAAGCTCCGTTTCAGCGGCATCCTTGCTGACTGCACCGTAAACCC
>CDZN01002805.1_pt1 | contig 34806 bp, 23 predicted proteins | sample 557701 | NCBI WGS metagenome assembly CDZN01 (sample SAMEA3182089, study PRJEB8094) | gut metagenome | biome: human; feature: gut; material: Stool; isolation source: human stools | place: Canada | collected 2013-02-04 | reverse complement strand
TTGGATCGTAAACGCTGACGACTCTTTGAACATAAGTCCAACCGTCTTTTCGTTTCGCACGAATGATAGAAGTGTGCTCTTTTGGGGTATCAGATCTGGGTCTTGACATAGCAATCATCTTATGTTGATCTCTAATATTATACTATTCATCACGATAAAAGGCAAGCACTTTTCCTAATAAATTCATGCAATTATCAGAAATTTTCGCAGATATTATTCAGATTTTTTATTAATATCGTGCGTCGAACCTGCCTTTCACGACCTTTTCTAAATAATGCTGAACTTTTGGTCCTAACGGAAGCAGCACTGCGTTGGGTGCTTTGCTCAACTCTTCTAATGTCAGCGTTGACGCAAATTCAAATAATTCTGTGCCCTGCTTAATTTCTGCGTTGAAATTCGACTCCTTGCCGTTTTTGACCGCAAAGGTCGGATAACGAATACACGATGTCAGATTCACTAACTCCTGCTTATTTGAAAATAACTGCGCTGTAGTTTCAACATCCAGAAACTCTGCAATTCCGGCCTCGTCCATTAATTCAACGAGATTCTTGCGCATCGGCCCACTGAAGCTTCCCACCGCTTTGCATCGCCTCAGAACCTCATCGTCGGACAAGCCTTGATGAATTAATCGAGCTGCTTCAACCAGCATGTTATTCATCTGGATCTCACCCGGCGTAATGCCGACAATGAATAAACGAGCTTCTGGATTTACATAATCAAACGGCGCGTAATAGATCCTTTCTTCTCCGGAATCTTCCAAGAGAAGATCCTTCCTGTCTTTCACATCTCTAAAGGAAACAATAACAGAGCGGTATTTTTCAAACAAACTATGGTTTTTCATGGACAGAGACACTAAAAGGATCCGGAAACAGCCTTTTGCCGCTCCCGGATCAGTTGTATATTTAACTTTTAGGTTTATTTTTTGATTTTGACGATATCGTAGCCTGCCAGCTGTTTCTTACCGACCTTCGTCCAGAGATATAGTTCAGTATCGACATCTGGAACTGTGAAAGCCACCGCTGTCTTGATCGGGAAGGTAAAGACCGCATCTTTCAGACCATCTTTATTCACATCCATAAACTCAACCTTGAGAGGTTTCGGCATTTTGCGGTTAACCTCCAAATCAGCATTAGAGAACGGAGATCCGAAACGTGTTGCTTCCTTATCAACCCTTGTCATGTGTACTTGAGGAGTAGAAAGCGCTGTGACTGTAAATGTACCGTCAGAACTTTGACTCAGCTCCTTGCTGTTGATGATAATCGGAAGATGATGAAGCTCGTGAAGTTCTTGTTCCGTGGCGTGAAGCACATTGTGGAAAGAATAATTATTAAATTCGTGCAGGAAAGCTTTAGCTTTGCTCGGATCTACCCGATAAAGCATTCTAGCTTCCTTATCAGCCTTCTGAACTTCAGCCGCTGCCTGTTTTTCAAAAGCCCTCTTATTCTTGGCAAAAATCGGATAATCCTGATGCTGCCAATCTAAGAAATTCTGCATGGCCAAGAACGTATAGAGTGGACGATCTGCGCGATAAGACAATTGCTCCGGCGTTGCGTGAAACTGAGCCGTAGTTGCAGTCTTGGGATCCATGAAATTCTGCCCGATCGCAGCTCCGGCAAGCGGATACTGCGGATAAGAAAACTGCTGAGATGGTCTCCCGTTGGTTCTCCAAGCAAGTGTAAATAGAGGATTCGGACGCAGAACATAAACGACACTGTCATAAGTACCGATATTACAAATGTCGTTCATCCCTTGGTGATACCAGCCGGAGTCCCTGACTTCATGTTTGCTGTGTCCGCTGATCATTTGACGAACTTGTTCCGCTGAAACTTTATTCTTCAGTTTCATAGACATCGGGAAAGCATGCTCATCTTTAAAGTCCTTGCCTGTAAGGTAATTGAGAAGGACGCGAACACGCTCTTTGGTCCAATCTGCTGAGGTTCTTTCGTCAAGTTGATAGGCTTTTCTCAGATTAAAGTCAGAGAAATTCTTCGGATCTTTTGGTTTATAAGTACCCTTCTTTATAGCGTTCTCAATTAAATCCGGAGAAGCAATTACATTTGCAGTGTCTTTCAGATCAATATTCGTAATGTTGATTGCATTGGCCAGGAAGGCAATTTCGTCATCCTGAACTTTACGAGCGACGTATCGGCTGCCGCGCAAAAGCACGAGCTGCCAAGCTTCATTAGCGTCTGCAATGGTATATGTCCGACCTTCTTGAAAATAGCCATACTTCTTTACGAGATCGATAGCCAGGTTCACTCCATCTCTTGCCGAAACTGCTCTTTCAGCAATTAAACGGCGAATCCCGTAACCGATGCCGCCTTCGTTGATCTTTTCGCCTTTTTCAATGGTCTGGTTGCAGTTGTTGGAGACAACTACAACACCTTTCTCATTCACGAAGCCATCGGAGAATGAATAGCCGGTAGGCGCCAAAGTCTGCGACCACCAAAATCCCAGTGTCTTTTTGACTTGAGGAATTTTGGCGGCAGCGGGCTCAAATTCGATGAGCTCTCCGTCTTCATGCATTGCCGGATCGACCCAATACTGACTGGTGATAATGCGCATTTCATTGTCTTCATTATGACCAACAAGAATTTCACCAGTTGAAGAAACTTTCTTTCCGACAATTACAGTAAAGCATGCATTAGAGGGGAGTGCAAAAGCGGCAAGTGAGATGCCAACGAGTGCGGATAGAGCGGTTAGTCTTAAATTCATACCGATCTCCTTGAAGATAATTTTGGTGATTTTTTATGTTTCTATATTCGCACGGAATACCCTGTTTGAATAGGTATAGCGAGAAATAAGCCTTAACTTAATCAGGGTTTCCGATAGGGTAATAAGAGAATAGAAAGAGTTTTATTTACACCATTCGTCTCAAAAATTCTCTTAGCCGCACAATGAACAAAGCAAAAGACGAAGGTTTTATTACTTCCTTCGTCTTATGTTGTTAAAACTTACCTATGAAACAAAATGCTAGAAAACGAACTTCGCTCCAATAGTTGCCGACAATTCTCGATAGTCGTGAGAGCCAAATCTTGAACCCACGTTGCCCCATAAGTGGAGGTTCTTTCCGACTTTTCTTTCGCCGCCGAATTTCAATTCAGCCAAGTTGGAAGCACCCGCCTGAGTAAATCCGTCTTGATTCATCGTCACCCCAAACTTGCGAGTGTTATGAATCCAATTCACGTCAGTGTAGAGCTGAAAACTTCCGACTCCTTGATCAGAACCGGGCACTCTGCCCTGAATATAGAATCGAGTACCTATTCGGCTTTGAATGTTGCCGTGACCGTTAAACCGAACGTGAGTTCCGTTTTTCTCTGTCCTATTCGGGGTGGTTACGCCCATCCAGATCACTTGAGCCTGAGGCTGGACATACCAGTCGCCATAGTTATTAGAGCCAAGTTTTTGTGTATAACCGGCTTCCAGCGATCCGGTTAAACCTCTAGATCTATATTTTTCTTTCGGATTGTCATTGCCATTCACGGAGCTCTTAAACCAGCTGTAATTGAACCAGGCATCGACATAAGCACCCTGTTGATTAATTTCATCCTCAAACCAAGTTGCATACATTCCCAGTCCATAACCGTCAGTTTTACCAATGGAACGCTGACCATTCACCACCGAATGAGAAATCGCTCTGGAGTGGGCATAACCGGCCATCAATCCTAAGTGCAACGCTTGTTGGTTTTCAGCATCCGTCCATGCTGCTATATCTCCTCCGATCTGGGAAATATATCGGTTAGAGCGAGTTTTGGTATTTCCCGAGGAATCTTGCCAAGAGTTGTATCGACCCACTTGTCTTAACCACAGACTTGTAGATTTTTTCTCTCCTGTGAAGAAGTCCGTATATTCAGTCTTACCGCCTCTGTCCAGCTGTCGCGTTACAAAGGATGTTTGTACGGTTTCTTCATTTGCAATATAAGAACCTATCTCCGGACGAACCTGATCGTCTTCAGTTTTCAGGTACCAATGATTTGAATTCGCACCTTCTCCGCGTACTAAACGATATTCAAATGCGCCGGCGACTATTCGCCCTTCCTGGATAAAAGTACCGTCTGACTGTCCATCGACATGAATAAGTTCAATGCCTTTCGATGTCCTTCCGCCCATTGCCCCCATATTTGTGACAACCACTCTGGATGTCCCTGACGTACTTCCTCTGACAATGAGTTTATCCACTGGGGAAGAATCACCTTCTAAATATCCCTTAAAATTAATTAAGCCGTTGTTACCGATATAATTTCCTTCCACTAAAAAAACGGAAGGCTCACTGTCCTGTGTACCGATATTCAATGTTCCGGCATGAACTAAGTCTCCTTTTAAGACAGCAAATCCGCTTAAAGTTCCATTCTGGCCGATTACAACAGAACTGCTATTGCTAGTCACGACAGAATTCGGCGTGCCCAGGTGCAACTCCCCTTCGTTGATTTCTGTTTTTCCGTTCCAAAGTGTGTCATTGGTAATCGAGAGTGTTCCATGCCCTTCCTTACGCACGGAGCCGCTTCCGGTAATATCGTTCGATAATGTCCAGTCGTCCGAATTGTTGATGATTAGATAACCGTTATTCGAAACGGCCGCTTTACCCAGATTCGAGGCGTTGGACACAGTAAGTTCAGACTGAGGATCGATTTGAATATCGCCTTCAAAGCCGCTGTTATCCGCCGTGAGAGCTAAATCACTGCTGAACAGATTCAATCGCCCCATTCCTGACAACTGATTTTGAATAGGACCGTCATTGACACCATTCAAATTTAATTCACCATCAAGCTCAATCGTCCCGTCTCCCAGACCAGAAGAAGACTTCATGTTAACTTTGGCTTCCGTAAACAGAACATTATTCGTATGAAGATTTGGGTTTGAGGCTTCAATATCCAGAGTTCCGCTTTCCACCGTCAATGTCCCGCTTCCCGTTAAGGTATCTGCAGACACGATCTGACCGCCTTCGCGAATGGTTAATTGAGAAGACTTTTGATCAAGACGGTCATCGGATTCCTTCGGTTCACCGAAATGAACTTTTGCATTTTCTCCGGCGTTCAGGCGGCCGACAGTCTGAGAGGTATTTGCCAGATCCAGAGTAGCGTTTTCTTCCAAAAGAACTTCCGAGGTACTTCCCAATGCCGAATCAGCTAATAATTTCAGTGTACTATCAGGGTCAACAAATGTTTTCCCCGTATAGTCGTTATTGGGGTTCGACAAAGAGATATAGTCATTAGGCGCGTCAATTCGTAGATCACCGTCTCCGGTTACTTTTGCCCTTAGATCCTTTCCCCCTGAGGCGGTTGATTCCGATGGAAGTAACGTCAGAGCATTATCATCTTTTCCCAGCAGCTGAACCTCATTTAACCCATAGGTTAAATAGAGACCGTTGGAGTCTTTAGACGAGTCGAGTGTCGACAGCTGAAAACCATAGAATCCTTTCGCAACTTCAGTCCTGAGACTTCCTTGTAAGATCGAAACTGTTTTAACAGAGGTTGAAAGGCTTCCTCCCTCATCCGGTGAAAGAGCCGACTGACCGTTTACGAATAATTCAATTCCTCCGGCATAGCCATTAACCACACTTTTATTTTCATCCTTCAATTGAATCAATGGAATCCTCGGAGCTTTCTCAATGTAATCATCGTGCTCCATAATTGCATTATTCGATTCTGTATCAGGAATTTCAGGAAGTGTAATTTGATCGCCCATCTTTACCTTAACAGTCCCAGTTGAACTTACATCTAGACCACTTAGGACGTCGCCATCAATTAAAATCTGGGCCGACGATTCGGTATCGCTGAATTGAATTTCTTTTTCAAAATCAATCGATCCGCCGGAAATCATTAAACTTTCAAGCGTTGCTGGATCACTAGTTCCGTCGGTCTTTAATTCCGCACCGCCTTTGACAACCACACCTAACGAACCTAAGTTATCTTCATGATTTAAAACGTAAAAAAGATTGCCACCGTTCTTACCGTCCAAAACCATAGTACCTATAAAGTCTTGGTTGTTCTTAAGGTTGTTATCGAACTTAAATTCTTGATTGATGCCTTTTGAGTTTGGATCTGAGTAAATCCATAACGCTCCGTGACCAGTTAAGGAATTGTCATAAGTAAAACCATCGTCGGAAACAAAAATTTCAATATTTCCCCAATTCAACTCGGTCTTTCCGCTGCCCCAAAGTTCCTGGCTGGTGTGAGCCCCTTTATCCGAGCTTAATTTGCCTAAAACAAGCCAATCGCCCGTATAGCTGTTATTTTGGACAGAATTATTAGAAACCGTTGCATATCCGTGAACTACTGTGGTTCCATTGCCGGAGAGGAAATTGTCGATATAGGAATACTCTTCGTCAAACAAAAGATCCAACTTTCCGTTATTTTCTATTTTCGCTTCACCGAGGGCGCTGTTCTTAAAAACAGCAATATCAGAATCAGCACCAACTTCAATTGTTCCGTTAAAGTCCGAATTTTTTCCTGTAAGGGCAAAGGAACTGTTCTCTGCGTTCAGCTTACCTGAACCGATAAGAGTATTGGCAAACTCATCGTAGGTGAGATAAGTCTCATAATGAAGCGGATTTCCGCCGTCAGATGGTTTCTCAATGTTTTTCAACGTCAGTGTACCGTTGTCCTGTACTTCGTTGTCACCGAGTCCCAAGACAGAATTGATTTCTACCGCTGCATCCGGTTTGATTGAAGTTGATGCATGGAAATCAGCATTAGCGCCTGAAATCTCTAACGTTCCTCCTTGGACAATTAAATTCCCCGATCCTTTTAATCCACCGGCTGAGACGGTTCCTCCCTCTTTGACCGTCAATTGAGACGAGTCTGCCATATCAACCTGTGCATCAGTGGCAACTGTTAATTTTCCAATTTCTTGAGAATGATCGTTAAGATTCAAAATAGCTCTTTCTGCTAAATTGACCTCCTTAGTTGCACCTAAAGCAGAATCAGCTCCAAGTTTTAACGTACTGTCGGACGTTACAAAAGTTCCGCCGGTATAGGTGTTCTCCGGATTAGACAAGGAAACGGTCTCTCCGACTGCAGAAATTTTAAGATCGCCGCTACCAACGACTTTGGCACTGAGGTCATTGGCTAAGGAGTTTTCTGGAAGTCCGGGGGTCGCATACAAAATAAGCGCTGAATCCCCCTGACCTAATAATTCAACTTGAGTCAGACCGTAGTTGAGATAAAGACCGCTCGCCTCTTCTTCCGATCCGCTTGTCGTCAGTTTCCAGTCATAGCCGGCGTTGGCAACATGAAGTCCGTTTTGAATAACTTTGGAGCTCAATGCGTTAGAGAGAACTTTCCCGTTTTGATCTACCAAAGATAAACCGCCGCCGGATCCGATAATTTCTGCCCCTTTCGCGTTCACCAACATCATTGAGGTTTTTTGCAAACCGTCATCTTGCTCCATAAGCGGCAGTGTTTCCAACTCGCTTTCTGTCGTGGGTACAGCGTTTATAAATCCGGCTGAAGTATCAATTCGAACAGTCCCTTCACCATCAGCGTTCAATTTCTTTGTAACTCGGATCGTCTTATTCGAGGTCGGGCTGCCGGTTTGAATGTCACCGATATTGAGTTCTCCTCCCGCAATATCAAGCTTACCCAACGTGAAAGTTTCCTTAGAGGAATCATCCCTACCGACAGAGAGAACTGAGTTGTCGCTAACGCGGATTCCTGATGTCGATAACTCATCGCTATCAAGAATATAAACGACCTTCTTATTTTTTTCTCCCGCTAACTCCACCATGCCGGTAAACCCCGAAGTCGTGCCTTGTTGGATCTTGAAAGTAGGGGTATATAAATCTGTACCATTCCCGGAGCCAGAAAAATTCACTAAAAGCGTCCCCGATCCGGATAATGTATTGTCAAAGACAAATAAAGAACTGTTCGAGTTATTGGTCACAACCACCGATCCCTGAGGCTCAATGTTGACATTTCCCGTTCCCCATTGCGAGGAAGTAGTGAAGGACCCATCGACCGTTTTCAATTTACCTAAAACATCCCACTCACCGTGATAATCGGAAATGTCGGAACTTTTAACCGAAACCTCACCCGCAACCCGAATAACTCCGTCCCCGGAGATTTTGTTTTCGATCGGAGCGGCATCTGATTGAAACTGAAGATAAAGACCTTTCGAGGTATTACCTGCTTCAGTGTTAACTTCGATATTACTTTGGCCGGCTCCTGTAGGAGCGACAAGAACTAATGTACCGTCTGTTACAAGGGTTTTCCCAGTATAGGTGCTCTCAGCACTTCTTAGGACGTTGTAGCCGCCGAGGTTCTCAATCTGTCCATGACCGGTAATTTTGGGAACGAGCACGAAAGCCTGTTTCAGATCCACGGCATTATTATTTAGATAAACAGAAACACCGTCGGAACCTTCACTCTGATTCATCTTCAGCTCGGAAGCCAATACAGACTTGGCCTTATAATCTGATTCCCCAATAAAAAGCTGAACCTTTGAGTTATTTCCATCAGGTTTCAGTTCAATCACACCGTTCCCGGAACCTACATTCACAATTGAAAATCTGCTGAACAGCAATGAAGTAGTGTTGTTATCGGAACCAATGACCTGAATATTGGCTACTTTCACACCGGCTGCCTTACTATTGGCAATTTGGAAATAAGTTGTCGGTGCATCATTAACACCTTGAAGAATAAAATCTCCACCGATTTCCGCAGCGGCTGTACCTATACTTGCATCAAAGAAAAGATCGTTCGGGTCGAACTTATTGTTTTTCGTTATATGATTGCTGAAGGTAAAATCCTTACCAACTTTTAAACTGACTGGGACATTCTTACTGTTTGCAATGTAGAAGCCCCCTTCATTGGAAATATTTACAGTCAGACCGCCTTTAACTTCTAAAATACCGTTGTACTGAACTCCCACCTTACTGTCTTCTGTTTCAGTGAAATTTCCTTCAACAGATACCTTCGTGCTGGTATTGGTATTTTGTCCGTCAATCCATACATCCAAATTGGATGCATTGATATCTCCCTTGACAGTCAATGTCGAGTCACGGTTTGTCGTGCCAATAACGTGGATGATGTTTGTACCGGTTGCAGTTATAGATCCGACCGTCAGCGACCCACCGCTGGAGATCGCCTGAGCATTTTGATAAGGGAAATCAGTGCCTCCGACCTGCAGCCGAACATGATTTCCTGTCAATTTAACATTAGATAAATCCAGCTGAACCCCGTCAACCCAAATAGCCCCAAGCTCTGTTAAGAAAAATTCGTTATAGGATTCCAGGCGGTTCCTAACTTCTTGGAGGGTTGTTTCATTGACGATCTGAGGAACCGAAATTGTTTCGGTATTTGCGAGCGCGGAATGAGACAGCAATGACGCAGCAGAAACCGCCATCACGCAAAGTAATTTTTTCCTTGAATTAACAGTTTTTCTGTTATGAACTCTAATCGTACTGGTTTTTGTCATAACACAACCCCAACCTATATAGAAATCGATTCAGAAAATGTCTTGCAATTAAAATGATAGGGAGGTAATTATCTGAGGTAATTGAAAAACTGTCTTTTTGGGGATGACAAACAATGGTTGTTAGAAACAACAACTTCTCGATTAAAGCGAATAAATTAATTAAATACCCCCACATTCTCTCTAAATTTATTCCAACTTTTACTCCCAAAATGAGGTAAAAAAAGCCTCCCGGGCTTTGTCACCCGAGAGGCTTGTAAGATCAAACTAGTTGGTTCTTATTCTTCGAAGGCACCTTTAACGATAACTTCCGAATCTTTCATGACCTGACGCCCCTTCATGAAGAGGTGGAGCGGTTTAAGATCCTTATCCATCACTAAAAGGTCTGCGTCTTTACCGGCTTCGATCACGCCTTTATTACCCAAGCAAAGAGCCGTGGCAATAGTACGTGTCAAAGGCAGCAAGGCTTTTTCAAGACCAATCTTACCGGCAAGTTCCTGAAGCATCTTCAGGTTGTCGGAGACTTTGCAAACTGTCAGACCGATCATTTCGCCGTTCTTATCGAAACGAGGCATCGAGCCGTGGCCGTCAGAAGAGAACGTAATACGATCGATCGGCGCACCTTCTTCCAAAGCCATCACAAAAGCATCTGCTGCAGAACCCATGTAGTTGCCGCCGCTGGTTGTGATATCGATGTATCCGCCGGCTTTGGTAAATGCAATTGCCTGAGCAAAAACTTCAGGGTGACGGCCGACATGTGTCGGACGAATGTGCTTAATCGGCATTCCCATTTTTACGCATTCCATGAAAGCCGGGAAAGCGATGGGAAGGTCACCGAGGTGAACATGTAGATAAGAATCGTGTCCGCAGATCATGCCCCCGACGCGGCAGTCGGAAAGAACTCTTAAAACTTCCTGAGTTGTCGGGAAGGAGCAGCGATGGTCGCCCATTGCAATCTTCACTCCCAAGCATTCGGGAATCGTCAAGAGGTCTTTACGGACGTCGCCGGTAACCGTTGTCGGAGGATAACGATAGTTGGAAGTCCACATCCAGCCGGTAGCACCTTCTTTGGTTAAGGCGCGAACCTTAGCCATCAGAGCTTCGATCGGACGGGTTTCGCTATCGGTTCCGGAAACACCGACAAAGGAAGTGATTCCGCCTTCCACGAGCTCGGAGAAGTTAAGCTCCGGAGCGCGTGTCAGGGGACCGCCTTCTCCGCCGCCGCCAGTCACGTGAATGTGCTGGTCGATAAGACCCGGCGTAACGATTGCGCCGTTCAGATCGATCACTTCCAGACCGGGAAGGTCGGCAGAGATTTCATCCTCCACAGCAATGATTTTGTCATTGACTGTCAGAATCTGTTTGATGCCCTTATGTTCAGGAGCGTACAGATCTGCATTTTTAAAGAGAATTGCGGTAGCCATTGATTACTAAATCCTTTGAAAGTTCGTCAGATTACGATCCCAGAACGACCAGGCGCATGACCCACAGAGAGAGCAAAGCGACGATCGGAGGAACGGCCATGATCTTGAACATATCGGAACCCTGGATGCCAATAACGCCAAGGCAGCGGCCCATGTACTGAACCTGAGAACCCATGAGGTAAATAGCGGGAATCACGATAGCGAGCTGTGTACCGTCAACAGCGCCTTTATCGAACAAGGCAACTGCCACACCGACACCGCCGCCCATGGACATCCAGCCGCCGAGCAGAATCATGGCAGCTTCGCCTGGCAGACCGAAGATGGCCATAACCGGTCCGAGGCATGTACCGATGAAGTCCAAAGCGCCGGAGATGTTCAGCATTTTGATGATCACGAAAGCCATCAAAACGTTAGGAATCGTGGAGTGTGTAGCAATGTTCCAACCCTGAAATGCACCGTTGACGAATACGTCGGTGATCATCATTTTTTTAGATGTAGTAGCCATTTCGTATTCTCCTTATTAAGCGCTCTTCTTAAGGTTAATCTTTCCGCCCATCTGGATGACGCGCATGATGTTGGCAGCGAGGATCTTGCCGAGGAACAGAATACCCAAGCAAGCACCGATGCTGACCGGAACTGCAGGCTTGCCGTCAGCAGCAAGCAGCGTGAACAGAACCGCGCCGGAAGAGAGGAAGTTAGTGATGAGAGCGTCGGCTGTCATCTGGAAAGTAGCAAAGTTATTCAGCTCTTTAGCTGTCAAAACATTGTCATCTTTGAGCTGGCGAGTCAGAGCCGCGCCGCCGTCAGTAGACTGCAGAGAAGCGATCAGAGCGAGACCAGCACCGCCGGGAACGCCGATCAACGGACGAAGAATCGGAGTAAGCATCTGGCGAGCAGCTTTCAGAGCACCGTAGTGGTCGAAAACAGTGATCATCGCAAGAGCGAACATAACTGTCGGGACCAGTGTCAAAGCAAACATGAAGCCGTCGATAGCACCGGAACCGCCTTTACCGCGGAAGTTGGCCATCGCGGTGTGAATGCCGTCAGCGTTCTGAGAAACAGCTGTGACAACCTTACCAAAGGAGCCGTTGATTGTGGTGAAGTCGAAAATGCCCCACCATTGGTTTGTAGCGCAGACACCGGAGAAGAAAACGCAAGCCATAATCAGGGAAATGTAATTTCCGATGGTGACTTTCTTTTCTTTGTCATCTGCCAACTCAGGTTTTTTATCGTTGAGGTTAGAAGAAGCCATAGGACTATCCTTAAAAGTAACAAACAAAGCAAATTTCGTTTTTTGAATGTGCTTATCTACGGCCCCAGGCTCTCTTAAAGCCCTTTTATCACCGTGCGATAAGCCGTTTTTCTCATCCGAAAAACAAAAAGCATGTCCGCGAGGTTTTCGCGTGACCACATTATAAAAGGATTTTTACGATGTAAATATTCAGCCTTACCCTGAAATCCGTATTCAAATATGGTGTTAATACTGACAAGAAATAAGGCGATTTACGTTTTTTACATTTGCGTTAGCGGGAAATTTTTTCGCAAATATAAACATTGTTTTCAAACGTACAGCAACAAATCAAGGATTATTTTGGTTTTTAATGAAAAAATATTCGAACGAACTGTCGGAGGGTGAAAAATTCAACCTATTTCAACCTAAAACGCCACTGTTACTAAATTACAACAACTAAAAATAGTTTCCTTGTCGCTCTTGCAAAGTATTCTGATTTTTGAACCTACTACCCAACTTAATACTGTTTGAGATTCGAAGAACCACTGCAAATCTAAAATTTCTCTTGCCAGTCCGAATAGCTTCTCACTAGGCCTTACCGGAGGATTTTTCGGAAGAAATTTTTAGCAGAGGCTGCATGTTTTTCAACATTATTTTTAATGATATTGTCCCGATCTTCGTTGTGATGGCATTAGGTTATGCCGGTGCGAAGATGAATGCTTTCACGCCGAGTCAAACCCAGGCACTCAACAAAGTTGTTTTGAACTTCGCTTTGCCGGCCGCACTTTTTGTCTCTATTACTAAAGCAACCCGCGCGATGCTTTTCGAAGATCTCACGCTGACGCTCGTCTCATTAATCGGTATCGTCGCCCTCTTCTTCGTTTGCTATTGGGTTTGCAGAAAGGTCTTCCATCACACAGCTGCCGAAGCCGCAGTCTGCGGTCTGACCGCGGGCTCCCCGACTATCGGCTTCTTAGGCTTCGCTGTCCTTGATCCGATTTACGGAGCAACCACTCAGACGGGATTGGTAGTTGCAATCGTAGCAATCGTTGCAAATGCCGTGATTATTCCGATCGGCATGTACTTGATGAGCTTAGCCGGGACTATGGGATCCGGAAACGGCTCTTCTTCCGGAACCGGCTCTGCCATTTTAAATGCCGTCAAGCAACCGGTCGTTTGGTGTCCGACGCTTGCGGTCGTAATTGTCTTATTAGGGATCAAGCTTCCGATCGCGGTCTATCCTTCCTTTGACCTGATTGCCCACGCCAATTCCGGTGTTGCCGTTTTTGCAGCAGGTTTGGCTTTGGCTACAGTGAAATTCAGCGTCAACACTGAAATTCTTTGGAACGCTATATTCCGTGTATTCATTACTCCGCTCTGCATCGCCATTGCGGCTACCCTCTGCGGTCTCAGCGAAGAAAAGCTTTCGATGCTGACGATGGCCTGTGCTCTTCCGCCGGCTTTCTCCGGCATCATCATCGGTTCTCGGTATAACGTTTACGTTCAGGACGGCGCTTCTATTTTGGCTGTCAGTACGCTGATGTTTGCTTTCGCAGCTCCTTTCTGGATTTGGTTCTGCCCGATCTTACAAAGCTGGCTCTAAGATCCTTTGGGGCATAGAAAAAGAGCGGAGGAATCAAATCCTTGTCGCTCTTTTCTTTTTGACCTTCCAAATTAATTAAGGCAGTTTGTCATAGACTTCATCGGTCACCGGTTCTAACCATTCATTAGAGGTGCCTTCTCCCGGGACTTCAAGAGATAAGTGCTGGAACCAACTGTCTTTTGCTGCACCGTGCCAATGTTTAACATTAGGCGGAATATTGAAGACTTCGCCGCCTTTTTGGGCATGATGGATATGCCAGTTGTTGCGGCATCTCGGTTCAAAAGTAACGTTATAAGTCGGAACTTGTTCCGTTGTTAACGGAGCTAGCCAGCTTTGACCGATGAAATATTTAGCGTAAGCGTCATTGGGTTTCCCAACCGGAAAATCACTAAGTTTTGGAACTTCCTTCATAAAACCACCAACATTTGCTTCGGCGAAAGTCTTAGGGCCCCGCCTCTATTTTTAAATTCAATGTAGAAATAATAAATCTTCAAAAGTTATATAGAATTAAGATCTATGCGATCTATGCATAAGTATTGATTCAGTTGCGATTTTTCGTTCAATAGTTTCTGTAAATAATTATCGATATCATTTCTGTGATTTGAGATAATTGCCTCAAAAGAATCAACCTCGTCCGGAGATTAGTCATGCCGTCTTTTGAAACCGGTGTCCGACTGCTTAAAAATATCCTTATTAAGAAGAGAAGCTATTCCGCATTCTTTGCGGATGAAACCGACGCGCTCCACAAAGCCTTTCCTGCTAAAGCTACGGTTCATGCAGGACCGTTTGGCATTCCGATGCTTTGGAATTCGGCTAGAAACTTCCTAGAAAAGAAGTCTTTTGAACCCAGACAAACGGACGGAATTGCTTACGTTCACATTCCTTTCTGTGAAAGCCAGTGCCTTTTCTGCATGTTTTATCAGAATCCATATGCTTCGGAAGCAGCAGATGCTTACACGAATACGCTTATAAAAGAGTTTGAGCTCTGGAATCAACGAGCTGCTCAGAATTCTGCACCGATTAAGGCGTTGTATTTCGGCGGAGGCACACCGACCGCACTTGAGCCTCACAACATTAAAAAGATCCTAGACGCTGTTAGAACGAATCTTCCGCTCGCCGAAGACTGCGAAATTACCTTCGAGGGCAGACTTCACGGACTAACTGATGAGAAGCTCTCCGCCTGCGTAGAAGGAGGCGTCAACCGACTCTCTATAGGAGTTCAGACATTCAACGCCGATATCCGAAAAGAAATGCAGCGCCTCGATTCCCCTGAATATATTATTCGTCGACTCGAGAAAATCTCCGCCATCGACAATCTTGCCGTAGTGATCGACCTCCTCTTCGGCTTCCCGGGACAAAAAGGAAAAGCCTGGACAGACGATTTAAAGATCGCTTCCGAGCTTCCTATTGACGGAGTCGACTGCTACCAGCTGAATGTCTTTGAGAAATCGCCGCTCAACACGCGCATCAAATCCGGTCTTTTTGATCCGGCAGCGACGCTTGCTGAAGCGGCCGACATGTATGCAGAAAGCGTTGAGCATTTTTCTTCGCATCCAAATTGGCATCGTCTTACCAATACTCATTGGGCCAGAACGCCGCTTGAAAGGAATCTCTACAACCGTTTAGCAAAAGGTCCGAGTGACTGCCTTCCCTTCGGCTGCGGAGCCGGTGGAAAACTTTTCGGTTACAGCTGGATGCAGGAGCGCAAACTTGCCAAATGGTCGGAAATGGTTGAGAAAGGACTCAAGCCGGTCTTTGTCATGATGAAACCTCAGGAACACTGGCACTTGATGAGAACTTTGGCGAGCAACGTGGAATCCGGCCCCTTCAATTTGAAAGAAATCGGTGACAACTTCAGCGTCGATATTGAAAAGCCGCTAAAACCCGTCATGGACCAATGGATTAAAGCCGGCCTTCTTGAAAAGTCGGGAGACATCTATTCTCCGACTGTTGCCGGCCAGTTTTGGTATGTGACCATGGCTCAGCTCGCTACGGAAGCGCTGACCATGGCCATTGCAAAAGAAGATTCTTTCAAAGCGGATCCGATTACGCAAAGCGTATATTCACCCAACCAAGCCGAAGCGTGGTTAAAAACTATCAACAAGCGCGAAGAATAACAGAAGGAAAACGTTTAGGTATTTGAAAGAATTTGTATTTTCAAAAGAGTTGAAATAAGATAACGTTTCATTTCAAAAAGGAGTAAAAATGACGGCACCTCTCGGCAATGTTAAAGCCTCGGTCCCCCCTGAGCAGTTAAAGGCAAAAATGAATCCCGGCGATGTTTCTTTCCTCGGATTCGAACGCAAAGATAACGTTTTCACCGTTACTTTTGCTTGGATTGACATGATTGGCGGCCATCACGAGCACACTTTCGCTCGCGGTGACATCTTCGCAGACTTCAACAAAGTCCTGAAGGTCTTCACTGACGGCGGTCTGCCTATCGACCCGGCCAAAGCTGACGACTTCCATATGCGTCTCTGCCAGCTCTCTACCGTTATGGTTCAGGAGCAGGCTCCGGCCGCAAAAGCAGAAGCCAAAAAAGAGGAAGCACCTGCTAAATAACGCATTAAACACTCAATTGCGTTTTGGATTGCCGCTTTTAGCGGCAATTTCTTTTTTTGTTGCCTCCCAAAAAAGTTGCATCGTTCTGAGAGCGTCCCGTCCTTCTACTGCCATACTTTAAATCAATTCATTTGCCCGAAAATATTTCTCTAACGCATGAAGAGAAGAAAACACCCGAGAAAACCCAAACGCCCTGCATTTCTCATAACAACAGATAGCCTTTAGAGACTATATTTCAGATATCTAAAAAAAGCTGAGCTTTTCCATAACATTGCCTCAATCGATTTAAAGAAGAAATAAAGCCGGAAAAGTAAATGAGCACAAGAAGTCGGGTGGTTCTTGATTTAAATCTCTTTAGGAAACAAATTTCAGTTTTCTTAATAACTCTTGCTTTCTCTTCTCCGACCACAGCCTCCGAATGGATGGTAAAAGCGCAGACTGTCGGTGAATCAGAATCTATCGTTGAAACGATCGCCGCAACCTTAGATCACTTGAGGGACAGCTTTCCATCAGAACGGTTTTTGTTAGACTATTCGGATAACAAGGAGTTCAAAAAAACTTTTTCCGCTCAGAAAGGATTGCTGTTCATAACCGATGCCCTAACCTTTGCGGAACTTTCTCAGAAATTCGGTGCATGGGCCTTTGCTGCAATGAAACATCCTCTTGCCAAAGATGCTGAGCACACTTCTGGCGCTGTTTTCATTACCAAATCCGACAGATCGGACATCTCCAACCTCAAGGATCTGGAAGGCTGCAGTGTCATCGCCGCAGAACCTAGTTTATCTCCGGCTTACCCGATGGCTATTAGAGAACTGGAGAGATTTTTCGGTGAGAAGCCTTTATTCAAAACTGCTCATCTTATCTCTTCTCCAGTTGAGCAAGTGGTACATGAAGTTTTAGCTGGAAAAGCAGACATCGGAATCATTGACTCCTGCCTCTTAGAAGGTATGGAAGAACGAGGAAATATTCCTAAGGGATCGATCAAAGTCATCGGAACCAAAGGAGGAGCCGATCTGAAATGCCACCATTCAACAGATCTTTATCCCGGTTGGGTGTTCGCAGCGGCATATCCCAGAAACAAAATGGATGTCTCCGAGGTTCAGGGAATAGCGAACATTGTTGATGTCTTAAAAAGCGTCCCGCAGCTTAATGCCACAATGGAATGGACAACACCTACCAATAACTCTGAAATTCTTGAACTTCAAAAAAGTCTCGATAAGTTAAACAACCAGAGAAAAACTTTCAACTCTTTTTTCCAACAATACAAGTATGTGATTTACTCATTCTTGCTTCTATTAATCGGCATTATCAGCCATAGCCTTTACGCAGAATGGCTTGTGAGAAGACGAACCAAAGAACTCAGACAAACGATTCAAGAAAAAGAAAAATTAGAGAAACTGATTTCCGAGGAGCGAGAAAAGATGTCCCACTTGGAAAAAATGGGCATCGTTTCTCAGATGTCTTCCCTTATTGCTCATGAGCTCCAGCAGCCTTTAAATGCCATTGTTAATTACGCAAGAGGTCTTAGACTTTTGAGAGAAAAAGGTCGACTCAGCGAAGACAAGTTCCAAACAGCCGTTGCTGAAATCAGTGATCAGGGGCTACAGGCTGCTGCCATTGTGAACAAAGTTAGAAATTATTCAAAGCATCCGCAAGCCAAGAAAGAAAGTATCAATCTCATCGGCTTCCTGGAGAAAACAGCTGAGAAGTTCTGCAGAGTCCGTAACTGCACCATTCCGATTGAAATTTCCGGAAATCGGAATGTCGTTGTTTCGGCCGATTTACTTGAACTCGAACTTTTGATCGTCAATCTTCTCAAAAACAGCTGCGAAGCTCTTGCTGAGGAAGATGAAAGTAAATCAAAAATCTTCATTCAGGTTTCGGAATCGAATAATAAAGCAGTGATAACCGTCTACGACACCGCCTCTCCCTTATCCAAGGAAGAATTGAAAACGCTTTTTACCCCTGGAATTACAAGCAAGAAAAACGGTCTCGGCCTCGGATTAAGCCTTTGTCAAAAAATTGCTGAGTCACACGGCGGAAATCTCAAAGCACACCAAAACGATAAAAACACACTTATTTTTACGCTAGAGCTTCCCCTGGTTAAAGGATCTAATAATGACAGTCATTCTTGAAGCCACTGAAAGAAGAATCCTTCAAAATCCCTTAGAAAATCCTGAAGTATTGATTCGAATCGTTGACGACAATCAAGCGACGTGCAAATCCCTCCAATTCTTCCTGGAAGCCTTGGGATACGAAGTCAGAATCTGGAATGATCCTGAATTATTTTTAAAGGAATATAAAGAGAACAAAGAAGACGGCTGCCTGCTTTTGGATATCAGAATGCCAAAAATCAGTGGGTTGGAACTTCATGACATCCTTATCAAAGAAAATTTTCGACTTCCGATTATCTTTTTAACCGGTCACGGTGATGTCGAGATGGCCGTGGATTCTGTTAAAAAAGGCGCTTTCAATTTTCTTCTGAAACCTTCTAATGAAAAGAAACTTACGGAAACCATTGAAGCAGCCGTCAAACTCAGCATTCAGAATCACCTAAAAGAGAACAATAAGACTATCTATAGAGAAGTTTTCGACTCTTTGACACCAAGAGAAAAAGAAGTAGTTCGTCTGGTAGCTCTAGGAAAACTCAATAAAGTGATCGCCGCAGATTTAAACATCACTGAAAAAACCGTCCAGCAGCATCGAAGCGTTGCCTGTCACAAACTTTCGGTCAGAAATGTTGCCGAGCTCGTTGAATTCTTAAAAGTTCTTGAAAGCTAGAAAAATCATGAGAATAAATACGCTTAATCGAAGAAAATTTAACTGTCTGGCTTTCGGCTTGCTCTGCTCGCTTCCTTTCACTCATGCCGCGGAAACTGAAACTTTTGAAGCCGATGTAATCGTCATCGGTTCCGGTGCTGCAGGGCTGGCAGCCGCGTTGACCGCGGCCGATTTCGGAAAGAGCGTAATTATTCTTGAGAAGATGCCCGTCATCGGAGGAAATAGCCTCTTATCGACGGGACTCATCAACGCACCGGACCCGGAAAGACAAAAGTTGGTTGGCATTGAAGATTCAAAAGAACTCTTCTTTAAGCAGACTTATGACGCTGGCCATAGATCGGGGAACCAGGAACTTATAAAAGTTATGGTCGAAAACGCCCTTCCGACTGTTCAATGGCTGGAAAAGTACGGGATTCATTTTAAAGAGGAAGTCATACAAATCTACGGCGGCTTGTGGCCCAGAGGCCACAATCCCAAAGTATCACACGGCCGGGGCTATATAAATTTCTTATCAAAGGCTTGTAAAGAAAGAGGGATTCCTATCAAAACAAATACACAGGCGACTACCTTCCTTCGTGGCTCAGGCGAAGGAAAGAACAGGATTACGGGTGTCCAGGCTCGCGTAAATAATGTACCCGTTGAATTTAAAGCCAATTGCGGGGTCATCATTGCCACGGGCGGCTTTACGGCTAATCAGAAACTTTGCGCTCAACTTGATCCGCGCTTACAAGGCATGAATTACACGGGTTCACCTTCAGCCACCGGAGACATTTTTCCGGCAGTAAAAGAAATCGGGGGACAGTTGAAAGATCTTAAAGAGATCCAATGCAACTTGGGACCGGTTGGACACTTTAATCATCGATCCGGCTACCATACTGACGTTAAAAGGCATATTTTAGTCAATAAAAACGGTCAGCGTTTCGTTGCCGAAGACGGCTTGCGAGACAAGCTTCGTGACGCAGTGTTATCGCAGCCTGACGGAGATGTTTTCATTATCGTTGACAGCGACGGCTTCCAGGATCTCAGCTCTAAATTCCAACAAAGCGGGGCGACGAGTGAAGTTTTAGGCTACGGTTGGAAAGCCGATTCCATTAAAGAATTGGCCCAGAAAATGAAGATGTCTCCCGAAAATCTTGAAAAAACGGTAGAGGAATACAACCAAGCCGTCGCGAACAAGAAGGACCCTTTCGGAAGAGAGCCGTGGATGCTCGTCAAAACGATCAACCACCCTCCTTTCTACGCCTCCAAAGCACGGATGGCAATCCATTACACGATGGGCGGGATCGTCATTGACACACAGGCCAGAGTTTTAGACAGGAAGAATGTGCCTATCGAAGGCCTCTATGCTGCAGGTGAAGCTACCACAGGAATTCACGGGACGAATCGCGTCGGAGGAAACGGCATATTGGACGCCTTCGTCTTCGGAAGAATTGCTGGGCAATCGGTTGCTAACCAAAAATAGTCAACTGATCCATCCGACAATTCTCGGATATATAAAAAAATCGGGCTGTTCTAAATTGTGCGATGAGGTTTGTATAAACCGATTTCACAAGGAGAAAAAATGATTGTTAGAACAGTCCTTTCTTTATCCGTTTCGTTAGCCATTGCGATGACAGCCAACGCAGCGCTAAAAGACGGCACCTATACAGAAGACGCCTTGGGACACAATTCCCCCATGACCGTAAAAGTCACAATTCAGGGTGGAAAAATCACTGCGATTGACAGCTCCGCAAACATGGAAACTCGCGGGGTCGGCAAGTTTGCATTAAACAAACTCGGTCAGGAAATTATTCAAAAGCAGTCTCTCGGCGTTGATAACGTCACGGGTGCAACGGTATCCAGCTTTGCTCTTAAAGGGGCAGTTAGAAAAACTCTTCAAAAAGCCGGGGCTACTGCGGACGAGTTAAAAGCTCTTTCTAAACAAGTTGATGCTGTTCCGACCACACCTCTTACCATCAATGCAAGCGTTGCCATCATAGGTGGCGGCGGTACCGGTCTTGCCGCAGCGGTCTCCGCTCTTGAAAACGGAGCCAAGAAAGTCGTCATTCTCGAAAAACTGGGTTACCTCGGCGGTTCTACACAGGTATCCGGCGGCGCTTTGAACGCTGTTGATGACAAACGTCAGAAGGCTCAGGGCATCAAAGACTCCGTCCAGACTCATTACGAAAGCACGATGAAAGGCGGTCATAACGTCGGAGAACCCGCCCTTGTGCACTACCTGACGGACAATGCTTATCCGACCGTTGAATGGATGGAAAAGCAAGGGGTTAAGTTCAAAGATCAAATCGGTGCAGCAACTGGTTCTCTCGGCCAGCGCTCTCACTATGGCGTCGAAGGTTCCGGCTGGGCTTACACCCACATCTTCGAAAACGTTCTCAAGAAGTATGGCAATCGAGTTGTCGTTCTGACAGATACGCCGGCAACTCAGATCTTGGTTAAAGACGGCAAGGTCATCGGAGTCAAGGGATTAAGAAAAGGCAAACAGCCCGTTACCGTTGACGCACCTAGTATTGTTTTAGCGACGGGGGGTTTCGGCGCAAATGTTGAATATCGTCAAAAAGTTAACACCGGCGTTTGGAAGACTGTCACACTCGATAAAAACATTGGCACGACAAACATCAACAAAGCAGCCCAAGGCGACGGCCTGCAGCTTGCAGAAAAAGTCGGAGCTAATGTCATTGGCTTGTCTGATATCCAGCTTCATCCGGCAGGAACTCCGGGTACAGGCTTAATGCAAGACATCATCACTGACGGCAGAAACAGACTGTTCGTGAATACAAACGGCGATCGTTTCGTGTCCGAAGGTGCCCCAAGAGACACGTTGTGCAACGCAATCTTTGCACAGCCTGGCAAGACCTATTGGTTGGTCATGAACAAGCTTCGCTTCCCTGATGAATCAAAGACTAACAGCTTCGGCGTCCCAATGAGCGACATGCTGAAGCTCGGCCGTGTTGTGAAAGCCAATACGCTGGAAGAACTCGCTAAAGTCATGAATGTTCCGTATGCACACTTGAAAGCCAGCGTCGACGAGTACAACAAAGCCATTGAAAATAAGGGGAAACCTGACAAGTACGGCTTTATCGCTACGAACACTGACGACGCAAAGATGGTTGAAGGTCCGTGGTACGCCTGCAAGAAAGTGCCTACAGTTCACCACACGATGGGAGGTGTTCATATCAACACAAAAGCTCAAGTTCTCGGAAAAGACGGCAAACCGATTCATGGCCTGTATGCAGCCGGTGAAGTTACAGGCGGCATCCATGGTGCAAACCGTTTAGGCGGAAACGCTATCGCTGACGTGTTTACTTTCGGGCGTCAGGCCGGTGCTTCAGCAGCCAAGAACCTTTAAATATTGGGGTAGAAGTCTAAGAGATATCTCCATGGAATGAGTTGGCAACACAACCCTCCTGTTGTCACTTCGTCCTTTATTCCCGCCCTCCTAATAGAGGACGGGATTTTTTCATCCAGGAAGCTCTCTGGTTCAAAGCTCATTTATCTAGAACAATCATTGTTGAGTCGTCTGTTGTCTTAAAACAATGCTAAATCGAGTAGTTTGTTAATTTAGAAGTTCTGCAATGAAGAAGGTAATAAATTTAAAGCCTCTATGCTGAGAACTTTCCCGCACTTATGGGCGCAATGCGTTTTCATAATATGCATAAGTTAAAATCTAAAAATCGTATCTAGAAAAAAACCGACGAGGTTCCAGAGAGATGTTTGAACGGCTCATGACACGAAGGAAACTGATGCTTATCGCATCAGTTTCCTCCTTTCTTTCCGGCTGCTCGATGTTCTCTTCTGACCGTTATAGCTATCAACCGGTTTCCTATGACAACTCGGAAGGATCAAAAGTCCTCAGAACCGCAATGAGTCAGTACGGAGCTAAATATAAATACGGGAAAGCTTCTCCCTCGGACGGTTTCGACTGTTCAGGTCTCATTTTCTGGGCTTACGGCAAACATGGAATTACCGTTCCCCGCCACACCGCCGCTCAATCAAAAGCAGGCAAATGGGTGGCTGCCCGCAACGCCCGGCAAGGCGATATCGTTGTTTTCAGGATCGGCCGAAGACTTCACACGGGCTTAGTCGCCGACAAAGGACGCTTCCTTCACGCACCCTCTTCCGGCGGTTACGTTCGAATGGAAAGTCTCTCGGGCGTCTATTGGAAGAACAAGATCGTCGGATACCGAAGAATCGTGTAAAGCAAACGATATTATTCATAAAAACCACATCGTTACATAGGTAATTAAAAGAATGCGCAGTGACAAAATAAAAGTTGGTCCTCAGGCCGCTCCCCACCGCTCCCTTCTCTATGCACTGGGATTAACCGATGAAGAACTCAAGAAACCTCTCATCGGTATCGTGAGTTCCCAGAACGACATCGTTCCGGGACATATGAATCTGGACAAGATCGTTGACGCCGTTAAACAAGGCGTTGCCCTTGCCGGCGGTGTTCCTATCGTCTTCCCCGCTATTGCCGTTTGCGACGGTATCGCCATGGGACACGAAGGCATGAAATATTCTCTCGTCAGCCGTGAACTGATCGCTGACAGTACCGAAGCGATGGCTATTGCACATGCTTTTGACGCTTTGGTCATGGTTCCGAACTGCGACAAGAACGTTCCGGGCCTTTTGATGGCTGCTGCTCGTTTGAATATTCCGACTATTCTTGTTTCCGGCGGCGCAATGAGCGCCGGCATCATCGGTAAGAAGAAACTCTCTCTTGTCTCCGCCTTCGAAGGGGTCGGCGCATACAAGGCAGGAAAGATTGATGCCAAGAAACTGACGGAAATCGAACAGAAATGCTGCCCGTCCTGCGGTTCCTGCTCCGGCATGTTTACCGCAAACTCTATGAATTGCCTGACTGAAGTTTTGGGCATGGGACTTCCGGGCAACGGCACGATTCCCGCTGTTCAAAGTGCTCGTATCCGTCTTGCAAAACAGGCCGGCATGAAGGTGATGGAACTTCTTGAAAAGAATATCCGTCCTCGCGACATCATGACTTACGATGCTTTCCTCAACGCCATGACCGTCGATATGGCTTTAGGATGCTCTACGAACTCCATGTTGCATCTGCCTGCTATCGCTCATGAATGCGGCTACAAGCTCGACATGCACTTGGCAAACGAAATCTCGGAAAAAACTCCGAACCTCTGCCATCTTTCTCCTGCCGGTCCTCACTTTATTGAAGAGCTCAATGAAGCCGGCGGCATTCCTGCAGTGATGAAAGAGCTCGACAAGAAAGGACTTCTCAAGACCGACTTGATGACGGTTACCGGCAAGACAGTTGCCGAAAACATTGCTGATGCAGAAAACAAGGACGAAGAGATCATTCGTCCGATCGACAAACCCTACAGCGAAACCGGCGGTATTGCCGCCCTCTTCGGCAACCTCGCTCCTGAAGGTTCCGTTGTGAAGCGTTCTGCTGTTGCTCCTGAAATGCTTGTCCATAAAGGATCGGCTCGTGTCTTCGATTCTGAAGAAAAAGCCATTGCAGCTATTTGGGGCGGAAAAATCAAAGACGGCGATGTCGTTGTCATTCGCTACGAGGGTCCGAAGGGCGGCCCCGGCATGCGCGAAATGCTTTCTCCGACTTCCGCCATCATGGGCGCCGGCTTAGGTTCTACCGTTGCTTTGATTACCGACGGCCGCTTCTCCGGAGCCAGCCGCGGTGCAGCTATCGGCCACGTTTCTCCTGAAGCAGCACTGGGCGGTCCCATCGGCCTGATTGAAGAAGGCGACATCATTTCCATCAACATCCCTGAACACAAGCTTGACCTTGAAGTCTCGAATGAAGTTTTGGAAGAACGCCGTAAGAACTGGAAGCCTCGTCAGCCGAAGATCACAACCGGCTACTTAGCGAGATACGCCAAGCTTGTTTCTTCCGGCACTTCCGGAGCTGTTTTAAGCTAATCAAGTGATTCGGACCGGCGCTTTAAGCGCCGGTTCTTCTTTTTGCGGCCGCTGGAAAAGCATGTTAGTTCTTTCGGCCTTTGATTTTCCTGTAGTAAATCTTTAATAACCAAAACTCAGGAAATTCGTTAAAATTCCCTGAGCCTCAAGCATTCTTCAATTTTTACTTTTTCAAACTCGTGTAGTAATAGCTTCCGAGAAATGATTTCCGCTGTCCTTGTCTACTGTCTTTTAGCCGTTGGCGTCTGACGCTATTCCAAGGTTGAGACGGAAATTCAAGACAACCCATTCACTGATTATTACTTGCGAGTTAGGCTTTTAAGAACACTTCTGCTGTTTTTTCGTGGCAGTAGCCTGCAGCTAAACACAGCTGAAGAAGCACTCTTGCCTTCTGAGGATTCAAAGTTCCGGCGTTGATCATGCCGGCTTCTGTCCATTCAGGTGAAGAATCAACCACCTCACCGCTTCCGCAGCGGGACGCACGAACTACCGGAATTCCTTCTTCCAAGGCCTTCTCAAGTTCAGGCAAATCTTTGCAATGGATGGAACCGTTGCCCATACCGGCATAAATAATACCTTTAGCGCCCGATTGAATGGCCGCCTTGATCAAACGACCGTCGCCGTTTGAATGAGCGTAAATGATGTCGACAATCGGAAGATGTTTGTGATCAGATAGAAGCTCAGAGGTAAATGGAGTTTTGAGCGTATGCGGACGGGTGCTTTCTTTAAAGAAGGAAACTCTTCCGCCGGTGATAAAACCAAGTGCTCCTAAACGCGGAGATGCAAATGTATCGCAGTTGGTTGTATTGGTCTTTATAACATCTCTGGCACCGTGAATTTCATCATTCAAGACAACCAAAACACCTTTGCCTTTAGCCTCCGGAGTAGTCGCCACTTTCGCCGCGTTCAGAAGATTCATAGGGCCGTCGGCAGAAATCGAGGTTGCCGGTCTCATGGAACCAACGAGAACAACAGGCTTCTCGCTCTTCAAAACTTGATTGAGCATAAAAGCCGTTTCTTCCAAAGTGTCTGTACCGTGCGTAATAACAACACCGGCAACTTCGGGGTCTTTCAGCTGACTCTCTGTTTCTTTAACCAAGCACGCCCAAATTTCATCCGTCATATCTTCAGAGCCGATATTGGACACTTGGACAGAGGTAAGGTTGGCGATGTCTTCTAACCCGGGAACAGAGGCTAAAAGATCTTCAACAGTAGCTGAGCCCGGAACATAACCGGTCGTTGCAGAGGCAGATCCGGCTTTTCCGGCAATCGTACCGCCGGTGCCGAGGATGGCGATGGTGGGGAGGTCTTCTTTCATTTTTCTTTCAGGTAAAAAAGACGCTGCCGAAGCAGCGTCACTATTCAACGAAATGAATTATTTCTGATTTTCAGGTTTCAAAACTGCCAGGCCGTTCATATACGGACGGAGAACTTCAGGAACCGTGACGGAACCGTCAGCGTTCTGGTAGTTTTCCAAAACGGCAACGAGCGTTCTGCCCACGGCCAAGCCTGAGCCGTTCAGTGTATGAACGTATTCAGTCTTGCCCTGGGCATTCTTGAAGCGAGTCTGCATACGGCGAGCCTGGAAGGCTTCGCAGTTAGAAACAGAGCTGATTTCGCGATAGGTGTTCTGAGCCGGAATCCAAACTTCCAAGTCATAAGTCTTTGCAGAACCGAAGCCCATGTCGCCGGTGCAAAGCGTAATAACACGATACGGAAGTCCGAGTTTCTGCAGGATGCCTTCAGCGCAGACAACCATTTCTTCAAGGTGCTTGTAACTTTCTTCCGGTTTGACGATACGAACCATTTCGACTTTTTCGAACTGGTGTTGACGGATCATTCCGCGTGTGTCTTTACCGTAAGAGCCGGCTTCTGAACGGAAGCAAGGAGTCTGAGCAGTAATCTTGATCGGCAGATCGCTTTCTTTAAGCATCTGGCCGCGAACGGAGTTCGTCAGAGTTACTTCGGAAGTCGGAATGAGATAAAAGATTTCGCCCTCGCCTTCCTGACCGCCCTTCTTAGCAGCAAACAGGTCTTCTTCAAACTTCGGAAGCTGGCCGGTACCGATCAGCGTCTCCTGATTGGCAATGTACGGTGTGTAGCACTCTGTATAGCCGTTTTCCTGAGTATGAGTGTCGAGCATGAACTGGGCTAAAGCTCTGTGGAGACGAGCAACCTGGCCCTTCATGAAGCAGAAGCGTGTACCGGCAAGCTTAGCGCCCACGTCAAAGTCAAGGCCCAAGGGACCGCCGACATCAACGTGATCCTTGATTTCAAAATCGAATTCGCGCGGTGTCCCCCAGCGGCGAACTTCAACGTTTTCGGTTTCATCTTTACCGACAGGAACGGAAGGATCAGGAAGATTCGGAATCGTTAACAGAAGATCATTCAGAGCTTTTTTAACAGCAGCATTTTTGCCTTCCAAAGCGGCCAAACCTTCAGCAATAGCTGCGCCTTCTTTCAGAAGTTCCGTAGCGTCTTGACCGGCCTTTTTAGCAGCTCCGATTTTCTTAGCAACTTGGTTGCGGCGAGCCTGAAGTTCTTCCGTTTCAGTCTGAATCGCTTTACGTTCGCCTTCTAAAGCTTCGTATTTTTCGGTAGGAAATTGAAATTTACGAGTTGCCAAGCGAGCGACAACCTCGGGCAAATTCTTGCGAAGAAGATTTGAATCAAGCATGTAATTTCTCTTCTAGATTGATTGAATTGTTTGATTGTACGCTATCAGGACACTTCCTCACATGAACTATGCGTAACGGCTTAGAAGTTATTCTAAGAACCTTTTTTCTCCGTTTGAAAATGCTGGCTTGAACCGTTAACCGGGAGCCTAATTTGGATATTTCTTCAATCGGCTTCCAAAATGGGCAAAAAATAAATTCCTATTTTTCGTTTTTTTTATTTTTCGATCCTAAAATATCCTCATGTTCAGAGAGAGCTTCTTCGCACTTGAAGCTCGAGAACATAGTTAATCACCCAAAAGGTATTATCAAATGAACACACGGACAGCAATATTTAAGTTAGAAGCACTGCTAAGTGTTTCTTGTTGTCCTTGTTGCCAGCGAATGTGTTGATTTAATTAAGCACACGCTTATCGTTTTTTTTTTCATACCAATCACTCAATTCCCTATGGTTCTGTTTGAGCCACATCAAGGGGTTATGTAATCCAAAAGGTGTCTTTATGCTTCGTAGAAATATTTTATTAACTTCTCTTGCAGTATTAATACCAAACTTTGTTTTGGCCTCTGAACAGACCAAAACACTTAAGATCGGTGTGACTGCAGGCCTCCACGCACAAATTCTTGAACAAGTTCTTCCGATAGCTAAGAAAAACGGTCTCAATATCAAAATAGTTGAATTCCAAGATTATGTACAGCCAAATGCCGCTCTGGCTGCAGGTGATCTGGATGTAAATATTTTTCAGACCAAGCCTTTTTTAGACGCGGCGAACCGAGATAGAGGCTATGACCTCGTACCAGTCGGCGAAACTATAACTTTCCCGATGGCTTTTTATTCTAAAAAATATTCTAACTTAAGCGACCTTCCTAATAAATCAACACTGGGAATCCCAAATGATCCTTCCCAAGGCGGTCGCGCTTTAATCCTTCTTGCTTCTCAGGGGCTTATTAAACTTAAAGACAGCAAAAACCTTCTTTCGAGTCCCCTCGATATTGTCAGCAATCCTCATCATTACAACATAATTGAGCTTGAAGCAGCTCAGCTTCCCCATTCCCTTTCTGACTTGGACGCTGCTGCCATCAATGGCAATTACGCTTCAGCCGCAGGCCTGAATCCAAGCAAAGACGGAATTCTTATCGAAGATCCGAACGGCCCCTATGTTAATCACATCGTGGTTCGAGCACAGGATAAAAATCAACCTTGGGTAAAACCGTTGATTCAGTCTTATCAACAACCCCAAATTCACGACTTTATATTGAAAACTTTCAAAGGCGCCGTTATTCCGGCTTTTTAATAAATCATTTTTTATCATCCACTTGTTTATAAAGGAATCAAAAATGGCTATTCGTCAATCCATTAAAGAACTTATCGGCAACACACCGCTTGTCCAACTGAACCGTTACGCCGCCAAACGCGGTCTGGGTGCAAACATCCTTGCCAAAATTGAATATTTCAATCCTGCCGGATCCGTAAAAGACCGCGTCGGTTTTGCCATGCTTGATGCTGCTGAAAAAGCCGGCAAACTCAACAGCAAAACCGTCATCATTGAACCGACCAGCGGAAACACCGGTATCGGTTTGGCCGCTGCGGCCGCCGCAAAAGGACTTCGCATCATTCTGACGATGCCGGAAACCATGAGTGTCGAACGCCGCAACCTTCTTAAAGCTTACGGGGCCGAGCTGGTCTTAACAGACGGCAAGAAAGGCATGAAAGGCGCTATTACCAAAGCTGAAGAGCTGGCTAAAGAAAACCCCAACAGCTTTATTCCCGGACAGTTTGTAAACCCGGTCAACCCGGAAACGCATTTCAAGACAACAGGTCCAGAAATTTGGAAGGATACGGAAGGAAAAGTTGATATTTTCGTGGCTGGGGTGGGCACAGGCGGTACCATTACCGGAGTTGGCAAGTATCTCAAATCTCAAAATCCGAACATTAAGATTTATGCGGTCGAACCGGATACTTCCGCGGTCCTGAGCGGAGAACCCTCCGGTCCTCATAAGCTGCAAGGCATCGGCGCAGGCTTCATTCCCGACACGCTTGATACAAAAATTATCGATGAGATTATTAAGATCGGCGCTCAAGAAGCTTATGAAGCCGGCAAGGCACTTCCCAAAGAAGAAGGTTTCTTGGTCGGCATTTCTGCCGGCGCCGCTTTAGCCGCCGCAACACAGCTTGCCAAACTGCCTGAAAATAAAGGCAAGAATATAGTTGTTCTGCTTCCGGACAGCGGAGATCGTTACCTCTCAAGCGAAATGTTCGCTTAATTAAGACTTGAGCCTCGCTTTGCGAGGCTCACTTATTTTTATTCGGTGTGAATGTTCGGGTCAAGTTCGCTGGCCTGTTTCGTTCCGACACTTCTGCCTTTTGGCATATCGCCGCTTCTTCTGACCTCCTCGTTCAACGCATGAAGCTGAGCGAGTTTCTCGCCGATCTTGATTTCCAGGCCTCTGGGCGAAGGTTTGTAAACCCGAATCTCGTCCATATCATCCGGAAAGTATTTAACGCCGGCGGCAAAGGATCCGGGTTCATCCGGCGGATAACGATAACCGGCGCCGTTTCCGACTTTTTGCATGAGCTTTGTCGGAGCGTTGCGAATGTGCATCGGAACGGGACGAGTTCCGTCCTGCTTCACAAACGCCCTCATCTTATTAAATGCCTTGTAAACCGAGACTGACTTCGGAGCACAGGCCAAATACACAACCGCATTGGCTAGGGCTAACTCACCTTCCGGGGAGCCGAGTCTTTCGTAAATATCAACGGCATTGGTCGTGATCTCCATTCCGCGAGGATCAGCCAAGCCGATATCTTCGATCGACATCCGCATTAAGCGCCGTGCAATGTACAAGGGATCCACGCCGCCGTCGAGCATTCTGCACATCCAATACAGAGCCGCATCGGGATCTGATCCTCGAACGGATTTATGCAGAGCGGAAATTTGATCATAAAAGTTATCACCGCCCTTATCAAATCGGCGAATCGTTGCAGGTAATGCTGCTCGAACGAACTTCTCATCAATGACTTTAATGCCTCGATCTTTTGCCATCGTGGCGGAAACTTCCAGAGCGTTCAGGAAGCGTCTGGCATCGCCGTCAGCAAGTCCGATGAGGATTTTCTCAGCCTCTTCATTGACTTTAAGGCCCAGATATTCGCGCTCAAGCACACGATGGAGCAGCTCTTCTAAGTCTTCTTCTTTGAGAGACTCAAGCACATAAACCGTCGAACGGGACAAGAGCGCTGAAATCACTTCGAAGCTTGGATTTTCTGTAGTTGCTCCGATGAAAGTAAAGAGTCCGCTCTCTACATGAGGCAGGAAAGCATCCTGCTGGCTCTTTGAAAAGCGATGTACTTCGTCCACAAAAACTACCGTTGAACGGCCGGTTTTTTCTCTATTCGCTGTAGCCTTTTCCACCGCATCCCGAATATCTTTCACGCCGCCGAGAACGGCAGAAATCGAAATGAACGGAAGACCGAAAGCATCAGCCATCAAACGGGCAAGCGTGGTTTTGCCGACACCGGGAGGCCCCCACAAAATCATGGAGTGCGGATGTGCGTTTTCAAATGCGCTTCTCAAGGGTTTGCCGGGGCCAAGCAGATGCTTTTGTCCCACAACCTCGTCTATCGTTTTAGGACGAAGACGCTCCGCTAAAGGCGAAGCCTGATCTTTAGGCGCCGCCTTGCGTGTCGCTTTAGCAGCTTCAGCCGCAACGTTTTTAGTTGTATTGGGCGAGTCCGGATTTCCGAAGAGATCTGTTTCCATGAAAAGCACTCAAAAATTCTTTGCGATATTTTCGGATATTTTCTAAAAATCTGCTGAACGTCTAAAGACTTCTTGCTAAATTCCCGGCCGCTCTACCTGTCTTCGGCCAGCACTTGTTTCAGATATCTACCCGTAATGCTTTCAGGATTTGCAGCCACTGCTTCTGGCGTTCCTTCAACCACTACTCGGCCGCCCTCCGTTCCGCCCCAAGGACCCATGTCGATGATGTAGTCGCAGTTCGTGACGAGTTCTAAGTCATGCTCAATCACAATCACCGTTGCCCCTAACTGAATGAGATGATCAAAAATCAATATCAGTTTCTTAACATCCTGAGGATGCAGGCCGATGGTCGGTTCATCAAATACGAATACCGAACCTTGCTGAGGCGTTTCCATTTCGTAGGCGAGTTTCAGCCTCTGAGCCTCCCCGCCGGATAATGCGGGCGTTGCTTCGCCGAGTGTCAGGTAACTCACGCCCAGATCCTGAAGGATCTTGAGCTGTTTGGCGATCTTGGTCTCTTCATGCAGGAGATCGGCAGCCTCTTCGACGGTTAGTTTTAGAACACCCGGCAGGGAGACTGAAACAGAGTCCTTTTCCTTGCTCTTCCACAAAATGTCATAGGCTTCTTTGCCGTAGCGGGAACCTCCGCAGCTCGGACAGATGGTATCGACATCCGGAAGAAACTGAACGTCCATGGAGATAATGCCGGTTCCGTCGCAAACGGGACATCGCAATTTGCCCGTGTTGTAAGAAAAATCTCCGGCTTTTAATCCTTTCGCCTTTGCATCCGGTGTTCTGGCAAACAATTTCCTTAAGTCGTCGAATACGCCGTCATATGTCGCAACCGTAGATCGAACATTTGCTCCGATCGGCTTAGAGTCGATGACTTTGACGGATTGAATACCCTTAGCCTCTAGCGAATAAACATGCTCAGGAAGTTTTGAGCCTCGAATAACTGCCTGAAGCGCAGGTACCAGACATTCAATAACAAGGGAAGTTTTACCGGAACCTGAGACACCGGTGACAGCAATCATTCGACCTTTAGGGATAGAAACATCCAAGGCTTTGACGGTATAGAACGGCTTTGTCTTAATCTTGACCGAACCATTCTCGAACATATTTTCTTCTGTGGCTCGAGTGCGCACTTTCAAAGATTCTTTACCTGACAGATAAGGACCGATTAGAGAATGAGGATTCTTTTCAGCCTCCAAAGGAGTTCCCTGCGTGACGATTCGTCCGCCTTCTTTACCGGCGCCGGGACCGATTTCAATCAATTGATCCGCGTCCATCAAAATTCTCGGATCGTGGTCAACCAAAACGACCGAGTTTTTGCGATCAACCAACTCCCGAACAATCTTCATCAGGCCATCCACATTGTATGGATGAAGTCCGATTGAAGGTTCGTCGAGAACATAAAGAACACCTGTCGTGTCGCTTCTTACCGCACGAGAAATTTGAACACGCTGAAGCTCTCCGTTTGACAGCGTGCCGCCGGCTCGGTCCAAAGACAAATAGGAAAGGCCGAGGTTCGTCAGCCGTTCATCTGTCCTCAAGAACTCGTTGACGATACTCTGGGCCATATCCTTCATTTCAGAGGGCATTTGTTCGGGTATCTTCTTCACCCAGACAACCAGTTCTGAGAGCGTCATCGCGCAGACTTCTGCGATGTTTTTGCCCATGAGTTTGGTCGACAGTGCTCGTTCATTGAAGCGTGTTCCAAGACAGGCAGGACACGGTCCTTTGGTCAGGAACTTCTCAATGCGTTTCATGCCCTTTTCGTCTTTGACTTTCGAGAGCGCATTCTCCACCGTACGGACGGCATTGAAATACGTAAAGTCCAGCGGGACGGCCTGACCGCTGCCTTTGTTGGTATAGACGATGTGCTTTTTAACAGCGGGCCCGTCATAGACGATTTTCTTTTCTTCCGGGGTCAGATCTTTAAAAGGAATATTTGTGCGCACACCCATGGCCTTGCAGACCTCCGTCATCAGTGACCACATGAGTGTGCCCCAAGGTTTAACCGCACCTTCATCAATACTCAGCGATTCATCCGGCACCAGACTCGCCCGATTGACCGTAACTGCAATTCCTGTGCCTCCGCACGTCGGACAAGCACCGGAACTATTGAAAGAAAAGTCTTCGGCACTCGGCGCATCAAATTCAACGCCGCAGACGGGACATTTGAGTTTCTGGCCGAGGGCGACTGCCGGTGTCGGAGGAAGATAGTGCCCGTTCGGACAGCGGTGCGAGCCGAGTCGGGAGAACATCAGTCGGACGGAATTGAAAAGCTCAGTCAGCGTACCGAACGTGCTTCGAATATCCGGTGTGGAGGGTCTTTGATGTAGGGCAAGAGCGGCCGGAATGTTCTCTACGGAATCAACTTTTGCGTCCTGAGTTTGCGTCAGGCGCCGGCGTGTGTAGGCAGACAACGCTTCCAAGTAGCGGCGCGATCCTTCGGCGTAAAGCACGCCTAATGCCAACGAGGACTTTCCGGAACCGGACAGACCTGAGATCGCTACCAGCTCATTGAGCGGTATATCCACATCTATGTTCTTAAGATTGTGAACTTTTGCGCCTCTTACCAGGATGTCGTCCTTCATTTCCTTTCTACCTTCATTCAATACAAAGAAAAATCGGCCAAAGATTTTGTCTATGACCGATTTTCATAAAGCTCAATTACTTAACGTTATCGCTAAGCCACTTTTCCACTACCTTGGCAACTTCTGCGCTGTTCTTATCGGAGAACGGAAAGTGCGTATTGCCCTTGATACCGATGTCAGGCAAATAGAGCACTTTGGCATGACCGCCTTCGGCATTCACAGCGTTGACGAATTCCTGAGCCATCGTCGAAGCAGCTCTCCAGTAATCCTGGTAGGGATTCTTAACTTCGGTCTTAGGAATATTGTCACCGTAAACGATGAGGATCGGGAACCTTGTCAGCTTTTTAAACTCACTAAGGGGAACGCCAACTGCCTTAGTCGGGCCGAAGAAACTGTTGTTCGGAATCGGAGCTGGTACTTTGCCTTCCGGGAAAATAAAGCCGGAACCCGGTTCAAAGGCAATGATGCCCTTCAGATTCTTCCCTGCTTCCGTTCCGATCAGCCATCCGGGTCCGCAGCCCTGGGAATGCGTGACAAGAACTGTGCCTTCCGTCTTCTGCAAAGCATCTGTCACAGCATCGGCGATGACTTTGTCATTGTACGGTGCTGTATTTGGCGTCATCTGGCGCCAGAAGGAGTTGAGATCCTTTTGGCTTGCAAAGGCAGAGTTGTCATAGACTGAAAAATTGCGAAACTAGAGCACTAAAAGTTTAAAAATCAAAAAAAATCCTTTTATTTCAGCGGAGTAAAAGGATTTTTTATGTTATACTAGATTACCTAACTGGATAATCTATTTTAATTATGAAAACGCCCCAGCTTCCTCCGCTCATCATTAAAAAGAGCCCTTCGGCTTT
>CDZN01002808.1_pt1 | contig 35302 bp, 39 predicted proteins | sample 557701 | NCBI WGS metagenome assembly CDZN01 (sample SAMEA3182089, study PRJEB8094) | gut metagenome | biome: human; feature: gut; material: Stool; isolation source: human stools | place: Canada | collected 2013-02-04 | reverse complement strand
CCTGCACCAATACCGGTTATGGAGCTTAAACTACTCTGCCCCCCCCCCGAAAAACCTTGTCATTACTGTGTTTTCCATAACTTAATCTCCTTTTTTAGTTGTATCTGTTCTTTCTTACTTTTTCTTGATTAAATATAAAACTTTTTGAGGCGATAGCGGAAGCAGCGCGGGAGCGTGTCCGAGAAAATAAATATATTTTCTTTAAATTGTTCTGCAGTTCTGGCTTCTCGCTATCGTTATAGCTTTTCTAACATGTTTTTCCTCTGCTTCTTTATTATAATCTATTTTTATATATTTATCAACCAATTCTGACAAAGCATGGTCAAAAGCAGACCTCCGCTGCTTACGCTCCGCCTTCGTGCGTCGTGCGCAGCTTCGCTGTCTAATACACCACTCTAAATTCCTCTCACGTTCCTTATCGCGGAATTTTTTCAGACATGCTATAATTAAAATATATGAATGAGAATTTGAAACAAACATTAAAACTTTTACCATCGCTTCCCGGCTGTTATATTTACTACAACAAAGATAACGAGATAATATATGTCGGAAAAGCAAAAATTTTAAAACGCAGGGTAATGAGTTATTTTAACAAAAAACACCATGACAGCGTTAAAGTGCAGGTGCTTGTTTCACAAATCGAGCGCATGGAGTATATTATAACAAATACTGAAGTTGAAGCGCTTATTCTCGAAAGCCATCTTATAAAAAAACATAAACCGCGATACAATGTTCTGCTGAAAGATGACAAAAAATATCCGTATTTTCTTATTACAGATGAAGACTTCCCGCGTATAACAGTTGTGCGCAAAAAAAATATGAACCCTGAAAAAGGACGGTACTACGGACCTTATACAGATGTTCGGGCTATGTATTCAACTCTGGATTTCTTAAAAAAAATCTTCCCGCTGAAACAATGCAAATCACCAAAATTCAAAGACCGTCCTTGCCTATACTATCAGATAGGACGCTGCATGGCACCTTGCCAGAATATGGTTACAAGTGAAGAGTACAAAAATCTTGTACATCAGGCAGAACTATTTCTTGCAGGCAAGCAGTCCGAGCTAATGGCGCAGCTGAAAGAACAAATGGAAAAATATGCTTCCTCAGAACAGTTTGAGAAAGCTGCACGTCTGCGCGACAGCTATCTGGACCTGAAAAAAACTCTTGAAAAGCAGAAGGTTGTATATGAAAATACAAAACTCAATGAGGATATTATTTCGCTTCTGTCAGAGGATGGTATTTTTGCAATTGTAATACTCATGATACGCGAGGGAAGGCTTATTGACAAAAAAGACTTCATATATGAAGTTGAAGAAGAAGATAAGACAGAATTCTTTGCAACATTCTTTAAGGAATACTACAACACACTCTCTCTGGAATTTCCTGATAAGATTGTTTCTAACGAGCTTGAAAATATAGGAGAGAAAGCACTTTATGAGGAATGGCTTAATATAATATCCGGGAAAAAGATTAAAATAAGCTATGGCAAATCCGCGCAGGGCAAAGAGCTTCAGATGCTTGCAGACAAAAATGCGCGTGTTGTTCTCGATAATGCCAAAATTAAAAAGATGGTTAAAATCAACGAAGATTTCAATGAAATCGGTGCTTATCTTGCAGAAAAACTTCACCTAAGAAACTTCCCGCACAGAATGGAATGCTATGATATTTCACACATACAGGGTACAAACACAGTAGCATCTATGGTTGTATTTATAAACGGACTTCCTAAAAAGTCAGAATATCGAAAATTCAAAGTCCGCACCACAGAAGGTAAGCCTGATGATTTTCAGTCAATGAAGGAAGTTCTCACACGCAGGATGTCGCATCTGGGTGAAAAAAAATGGGAAAAGCCGGATTTAATGATAATTGACGGAGGAAAAGGCCAATTATCAAGTGTTATGGAAATTATTGAAGGGTTAGGGGTGAAAGATATTGACGTTGTAAGTTTGGCAAAACGTAATGAAGAGGTATTCCTTCCTCATAAATCAGAACCTGTAATTCTGCCAAGAGATTCAGGAGCACTGTTTTTGTTCCAGAGAATCCGCGATGAAGCGCACAGGTTTGCCATAACTTACCACAGAAATCTGCGTTCAAAAGCAATTAAAAAAGGCGGTAAATAATTACTCCTGAACCTCTGTGATTTTGCCGCGATTATCAATGCGTCTTTTCCAGCATTCTTTTAAGCTGCCGACTACATTAGGTTTATTAAACCAGCGGTCAATATACCTTTCATTTTGCCCCAAAGACCCATCCATTTTTTCCTGTGTATTAATATTATATGTTGCCTCTGAAATACCAATACTTATCTTAACATGAGGAGTTGGCTCTTTTACAACATCCATTGATAGTTTCAAATTGTTATATTTTTCAGGTTGAAAATTCTGTGATGTCCCGGTATTGGCATCAACAATCAGCTTTTTCAATTCATGCCCCAAATCATTTAATGACTTTCCCATAAAAACCACCTGCTAGTTATTTAAACTGTGTATTGGTGCAGGAATTCTGCCGCCTCTGCATACAAAACCGGCTGATGACAGGTTATTAACAGACATAACCGGAGCTTCGCCAAGAAGCCCGCCGAAAACAACCTTATCGCCTACTCCTTTGCCAATAGCAGGAATAATTCTAACAGCAGTAGTTTTTTTATTAATCATACCTATCGCCATTTCATCTGCAATTATTCCGGCAATTGTACTATTTGGCGTATCTCCCGGGATTGCAATCATATCCAGCCCGACAGAGCATACGCATGTCATAGCCTCAAGCTTATCAAATGTTAAATAACCGTTTGCAGCCGCTTCTATCATACCGGCATCTTCGGAAACAGGAATGAATGCTCCGGAAAGCCCTCCTACATGAGAACTTGCCATAATTCCGCCTTTTTTTACTGCGTCATTTAGCATAGCAAGCGCAGCTGTTGTACCATGTGCTCCTGCATGTTCCAGCCCCATTGCCTGGAAAATTCCGGCAACACTATCTCCTTCCGCAGGTGTAGGAGCTAGTGACAGGTCAATTATACCAAATGGAATATCCAGCCTTTTTGCAAGTTTTCTGCCGACAAGTTCACCGGTTGAAGTAATCTTATATGCAATCTGTTTAATCTTGTTAGCAAGCTGACTTAAATCAGCATCTTTAGGAAGCGCCTCGATTGCTGCTCTCACCACGCCAGGTCCGGAAACCCCGACATTGAGGGCACATTCCGGTTCGCCAACTCCACAGAAAGCTCCTGCCATAAATGGATTATCGCTTGCAGAATTACAGAAACAAACAAGCTTTGCCGCACCAAGTCCGTCTTTATCTTTGGTAAATTCTGCTGCTTTTTTTATTGTATCTGCCATTTTCAAAACCGCATCCATATTAATGCCGGCTTTTGATGATGCAAGGTTTATTGAAGAACAAAGCCTTTCAGTACAGGCAAGTGCTTCCGGAATACTTTCAATTAAGAGATTGTCGCCTTTTGTGCAGCCTTTTTCAACCAGTGCTGAGAAGCCGCCGATAAAATTTACTCCGACTTCTCTTGCAGCTTTATCCAGAGTTTGTGCGATTTTAACATAATCAGGATTTTTGCAGGATTCACCCACTATAGATATAGGGGTAACAGAAATCCTTTTATTAATAATCGGAATTGAATACTCGTTTTCCAAATCATTTGCATATTCAACAAGATTTTTCGCATAGCGTTTAATCTTGTTATAAATATTATCGCACACAACATCTACATCACTATCCATACAATCTCTCAGACTGATTGCCATTGTTACAGTCCTGATGTCAAGATTGTATAATTTAATCATATTAATAGTTTCTAAAATAAGATTTTCGTTAATTACCGCCAAAATTTAACCCAAACATTCTTGAAATGTTCTTTGCCTTTACTCTAAGTTTCAACTCTACACGACGGCTTTTTGCATAATCTTCCTTTCCATCCGCCGTCAGGACAGGTTCGGAAAAACTTTTTCCTTCAACAACAACCATTTTTCTGAGCTTTTCACTGTAAGCAGGGTTAAACTTTGTCTTAAACATATAATTCTCAACCGCATTTGCCCTTAACAAGCTCAGCTCCATATTCTTTGCAAACTGCTCATTTGGAGTTTTCAAACCCTGAAACATCTGTGAGTCAGTGTGTCCCTGAACAACAATATTCACAACATTTTCATATAATGCAGGGTTTGAATAAATTGTGTCGATATAAATAGGAACAAACTTTTCAAGATACTGCTTACCTTTTGCGGAAAGTGTATAGCTGCCTACATCAAAAAGTTCAAGTTCCGAAATCTTAACGTTACCTGTAAGTTTGTCAACCTCGGCATCAATATCAGCTTCTTTAAGCCTGTCAGCCAGCTGCTCTGAAGCTTTCATTTGATTCTGTTGTAATTCAACGGTTTCCTGGGTAAATCCTGTCATAGCAAGTACAAACAGTGTCATGAAGATGATTGCCAGACCTAAAAGAAGGTCGGACATAGTTGTCCAGAATATGTTATCGTTACCGTCTTCTATAGTTGGTTTTTTACCGTAAATACCCACTTTATACTCCGTTAAAATAATTCATCAACAGCATCTGATTTACTTGCTTTTGCAACTTCTTTCATCTGCTTGTTCATAAGGTTCATACCAAAAATCAGGTTTTCCAGATAAGGAACAAGATTCCCCGCAATACCTGAATTAAGTGCAATTTTAAAATCATTCGGCAATGCTGCGATAAGATGCTGCATTGCATTGTTCTGAATTTTTGTTTCTCTTAAGAGTTCAAACAGGAACTTCTCAGACGAAATATTATCAAACAATTTGGCAATAACATCCTGCACCTTAGCCAGAGGGTTTTTACAGAGGATGTTATATGTAAGTTTTTCATAAATGATAAATATCAGTGAAGAACCTACCGCGAATACTGATACAAGCGCCGCAATCTGCATGGAGCTCATCAGCTGTGCTACAGATGCAATTGTTCTTTCCTGTGATGAAAAGTCGATTTTACCAAACGCAATCGCAATGTTCAAGAATGTAAACAACGGTCCGAAACCTGTCAAAATTGTTGAAACGGATTGCATAAATTTGTAGTTAAATTTGGAAGTGACTAAAGACTCTTCATTAAAGAAGTACAAAGGATCAACTGTGGTTTGAATATTTTGAACAGTTGAAGACACCTCTTTATATGTAAGATTATTATTCTGACCTTTCAATGCAACAGATTCCGAAAATACCAGTGTATTTTTAAATTCCATCCAGGTATTTGCAACATACGGATTCATCATCATCCATTCATCTATTTCTTTAAAACGATAGTTTAAGTCATTTTTCTTAAAATTGCTGATAAATGAGTGAAGGATTTTAAGATTTTTATTTACAAATTTATATTTAACGACACAAAAAATAAGTGAAGATACAAACGTAAATAATACGATTAAAATCGGAATATCGGTAAATATATGCAATAACATTCTCATAAAGCTAAAATCTCCATTCTATGAAAAATTGTACCATAGTTTACGCTGCTGGGCAAAATATTAAGAAGAACTCAACAATTTCTCCTCTATTTGTATGAGATTAGAAAGATATGAATAAAGAAAAATTTACACGTGCCGATAAAAATAATACAGATATGAAAGACGAAAGTTTTTCATACCTCCTCCCCAAGTCTGGTAGCCGTTCTTATTCTAAGACGGCTTTTTTTTTGCAGAAAATCTGTTATAATAAACCTATGAATAACAATGAAAAAAACTATGAAGATTTTATCTCAACTGTCAGCCATGAATTGAGAACACCCTTGACTTCTATCCGCGGTTTTTCACAGACAATGCTTGCATCATGGGACAAGATTGATGATGAGAGTAAGAAAAAATTTTTGAAAATAATTGAAGAGCAGTCTAACAGGCTGATAAATCTTGTAGAAAACATGCTATCCGTAACAAAGCTTAACAGCTCTGCATCAAATTTAATATTAAAGGAAACTGATATTAACCCGTTAATTAGCACTGTTGTTTCAATTGTTAAAAGCCAGTACCGAAACCACAAATTTGAAACAGACATAAATCCCAAAACACCTACAATTTTTGTAGACAGGGATAAGTTTCAGCAGATAATGACAAATCTGGTTGAAAATGCTGCTAAATATTCAGATGAAAATTCAACAATAAGAATAAAATCCGGTTTCTGCGATAACTGTGAATTTGTATCAATAAAAGTAACCGATACGGGAATAGGAATTAAGGAAGAAGATTACGAAAAAATATTCACTAAATTTTCAAGAATAGACAGCCCTCTCACAAGAAAAGTCCAAGGAAGTGGATTGGGGCTTTATATAACCAAAAATCTGACCGAAAAAATGGGAGGAACAATTTCCGTAAACTCCCATGACAATGAAACAACCTTTGAGGTAAAGCTGCCGGCATATAATCCGGAAAAACATGCGAGGGAAAAATGCAGACAGTAACGCTTATTATTGATAAAAGACGAGAACTTCCGGCAAAATACAAAAAGCTTCTTGAAAATAAGTTTTCACAAGTCATAATATCCAAAAACCTTATTTCGGCTCTTAAAATCATTCAGGATAAAGAACCTGATATGATATTGATTTCAGACAGCATAGACAGCGATTTGTCGGATTACTGCAAGAAAATCCGCGCTCTGACTTATAATATGCGTCCTATTATTATTGCACTTTCAAAATCAGCTGAGCTTGAAGATAAGTTAAAAGTTCTTGAAGGTGGAGCTGATGATTTTATATCAGAACCGGTTAACCCAGAAGAGTTTGTTATGAGAGTAAAGGCTCATCTGCGCCGCGAATTTGAATCTAATCTTGATATGAAAAAAATGCTTCCTAATAAAAATTATTCAATGCGGGCTCTAAAAAGGATTTTGTCAGGAAACTCCGGCTGGGCATGCCTGTACATAACAATAGAAAACTTTAAAAATTACAGAGAAGCATATACTAAACTTGCATCAGATAAACTTTTACAGACTTATTCCGCAATTATAACCTCTTCGCTTAATGAAGATGACTTTCTGGGAAGTATCTCTGAAAACGAATTTTTAGTAATAACAAACCAGTATAAAGCAGAAAAAATCGCCAATTTTTTAACCTTTGCATTTGATACAGTTGCACCAAAATTCTATTCAAAATCAGACACCGCACGCGGTTATATGATTACACAGGGCGATGATATGGCAGGCAGGCGTACTGATTTCATGCACACAACAATAGGGGTTGTGACTAACGAATACAAAAAATATTCTGACCCGCAGGAGCTTATAACTTCTCTAATAAGCATACATAACATTGCAAACCTTCCATCCCGCTCCAACTACCTTATCGAAAGAGCCAAGCTTTCTGCCAACGATGCTGTTTACACAAAAAATTACAACAAAAAAATCTCCATTATTGAGCCTGATGATGCGATGACACTTCTTTTAACAACTATTTTAAATATGCAGGGATATGAAACAGAAACCTTCAGGAAATTCAGAGAGCATGATAAGGATAATGAAATTCCTGCAATAATAATACTTGATGCCGGAACGGTTGAAAACAAATCAGGACTGGAAACCGCTAAGAGTATCCGAAGAAATTCAAAATATAAAAATACAAAGTTGATTGTAACTTCAATTTTTCATGACAAAGAACTGATATTAAATACCGGTGCGGATTTATACCTGCCTAAACCTTATGAGATTTCTACACTTGTAAAATGGGTTGAAGCATTTATAAATGAGGTTAATAATTAAAGTTTCCAGTATTAGTATTGGCAGCAGTATATCTTTTCGAAACGATAGCGGGAGCAGGGCGGGAGCGTGTTTGAGAAAAAATATACTAATACCAATACGGATAACACTTTTATTGAAAAAATATTCATGATATAATAAGAAAAAAAGGAGGATAAATTTATGCAAAACTCACTTATAGCTTCAAATCCTATGAAGGGGGGGGGGCTTAGATAGCGCCGGCGGGCTTTTTCACGCTTTGGGATTATCCCGTTATGCCTTTACTTTAGCTGAAGTTCTGATAACTCTTGGTATTATAGGTGTGGTCGCAGCTATGACATTGCCGGCTCTGGTTAATAATACCCAAAATAAAGAGCTGGAGGCAAAACTGCAAAAATCATACTCTGTTTTACAACAAGCAAAACAGCGTATGGATTTTGATTACGGCATGACGGTTACACCGCTGACACATAATACCCCGTCAAAATTTCTTCCGGAATTTGTCAAATCTTTCAGCAAATATGTAAACTGCGGAGAAAGCAAGTGCAATATATTTGACAGAGATACTTCCGGCGATATAAATTACGTACATTCTAAAGTATACAAGGCATATAATAATAGAACAACACCGTATGGCGATTATTTTGATAACGGACTGTATATGATGGCTGACGAAATGCTTTTAATGTCAAATGATGCCTACTCTGCTTACGGTATAGTCTTAACTGTAGATGTAAACGGTGTTAATAAAAAGCCAAACGCCTGGGGACATGATGTATTTTCATTTAATATAAAAGACAACGGAAAAGTAATGCCTATGGGAGCTGAAGGAACCCAGTATCCCCTAAGCAAATATCCGCAGTATTGCAGCCCGGCATCTACAAGCAATATGAACGGTATGTCCTGTACTTATAAGGCTTTAACTGATCCGGATTACTTTAAAAACCTGCCAAAATAAGATTATTTTTCATTGACTCCGTAACCGAACATTGCAAAATCATATTTTGCCGGATCTGCGGAGTCAAACTTTTTCAGATTTTCGGTTAACTCAAGAACAGCCTTAAAGTCATTTGCGTTTCTTGTCAAAAGCCCCATCTCGCGCGAAATTCTTGCAACGTGAACATCAAGCGGAATAAGAAGCTCTGATGCCGGCATAAAATCCCATATACCAAAATCAACAGGACCTTTTCTAACCATCCACCGGAGATACATACACATACGCTTCATTGCGCCGCCCTTTTTCGGATCAGGTATCATAAAGTAAAAACCCTGCCCGGAGTTTTCTTTGGCTCTGGCATAAAAATAATCAGTTACGGGTATAAACATATTTCCCTTTGGTTTTGTTTCATAACCGTATTTAAATAACTCTTCCAAGCCTCCGTCTTTCTCATAAAGAGTTCGCATTATTGAAAAAATTTGCGCAAAGTCATCCGGCTTTCCAAAACGGTAATTAAAATCACCCAGGATTTGCGGCTCAAAATTCATTATAAAATTCAAAGGTTCATTTTGTGCAAGTTCAAAAAGTGTATTAAGTTTTTTGATAAAAACATCTCTTCTGCCGTATGCAACAAGTGATGCAATAAAACCTGCTATTTCAATATCTTTTTTCTCCGTAAATCTGTTAGGAAACCTTACGGGATCATCTTTGATAAAATCTTCTGTTTCATACTCTTTTACCAGTTTTTCCAACTCAACTTTTGTAATCATCTAAGCTCCTTAAAACATTCTTCCAACAATTTATCACATTCTTCTTCCATAATCCCGCCGTAAACCTTAAGCTTTGAAGCAGTAAGTGTACGCAAATCAGCAGCAGACCCCAGAGCGCCGTAATTTTTATCATATGACCCGAAATACACAGCCTTAAGGCGTGATTGGATTATAGCCCAGGCACACATAGGACACGGTTCAAGCGTAACATACATTTCGCAATCCTCTAAACGCCACCCGCCAAGTTTCTTTGCAGCCTCTCTTATAGCAAGAATTTCAGCATGCGCGGTTACATCCTGCAAAGCTTCCTTTCTGTTACAGGCTGATGAAATAACTGTACCGTTTTTTACAACAACAGCTCCTACCGAAATTTCGCCTTTTGCACTCTTTGCAGCCTCAATTGCTCTATGCACCTGCCATTACCTCATCTTTTGCCAGTCTGAGGATAACCTCGACACAAAAACCGCACTCTTTATCAGAATGAAGTTTTATCTGACCCTGCATAGCCTCTACAAGCCCCTTTACAATAAACAGCCCTAAGCCGGTGCCCCGTGTTGTTCTTGTTGTATTATCATCTAGTCTTATAAATTTTTCAAATAACTTTTGAAGCTTGTCCGCAGGAATCACATCGCATTCGTTTCGTACAAAAATCCTGGCAAAATCTTCTTCCACAACACCATCAACTGTAATCTGTGTATCCGGATAGGCATATTTAACCGCATTTTCAATAAGGTTTACAAACACCTGCTCAAGCCTGTTCTTATCACCAAGAACATTGGCAAAGTCTTCCTTTATATTAATCACAATCTCTTTATTTTCTTTATTTTTTACAAGCAGCCTTGCAGTTTCCATAACTTCCGGCAGCCATACAGATTCTTCATTTGTTCTCAGGCGCATCCCTTCTATGTCAGGAATTGTAAGCAAATCTTCAATAAGACGTTTAAGCCTTTCTGATTGTTCTTTAATTATTCTCAAAGACTTATGTCTTGTTTCTTCATCAATTTTTATATCCTGTCTTAACAGCCTTGAGGTATACCCCTGAATACTTGTTAGAGGAGTGCGCAGTTCATGGCTTACAGTATCAATAAGATTTGTACGAAACTCATTAAGCTTTTTCAATTCAACGTTATTTTTCTTTAACTGAAGGTAAGATTTATGAATCTCGCCCGCCATACGGTTAAATTCAAATGCCAGAAACACAATCTCATGAGGTGTAAATGCAGTTGTCAAAAGTCTTATCTGACGCTCGTAATTCCCTTTGGAAATAGCAATGATACCCTTAAACAGCTGTCTGATATTTATATAAAGATAATAGATATAAAGTGCAGTAACAAAAATAATTACAAATATAGCAAACAAAATTGATAAAATAATCTTTGCTCTGTTTTCGTTAATTGTTCTGTTAGTAACTTTTTCTGTTGTATTTACAATAATTGTAATAGCAGGGTTTTTCTTATGCACATAGACAAGAGGCTGGTTCTTTACATCCCCGAAAATAACCGGCGTATCCACCTTCATCTTTTGTGGAAGCAGAGCAAGCGTTTCTTTAAAAACGCTGTCTGTATAATTATGTGATGCAATCAGTTTGCCGTCATCTGTCATTACATAAATCTGGCGCGCATCATCTTTTAGCGACTGAAAGAGTTCATCCTGCAAGCTTTCCAGAGTGTAAGTAGCTACAAGAAAACTTTTGCTGTCCAGCGGAATTGAAACTGTTGCTTTATTATATTTAAGATTTTCATTATGGATTGCTTCCAGCTCCTGTTTTGATTTTACAATTTCAATTTTTTCACAGTTATCAAAACTTGACGAAATTGTCTTCAAATAGTTTTCTCTCTGACGAAAGCCCGGCAGATACTTTAGAGAAAAAGCAATCTGTTCAAGATTACCGTTAATTGTATTTGAGAAAAAATCAATCTCATCAGATACCATATTAGCTATAAGAACAGCTGATTCTCTAAGTTGATAACGCATTGCATGCTGGTTTACATTATTGATAATAAACCCGCTGACTGTCATCGGAATTAATACAGAAAAAAGAAATACAATTCCTATTTGTTCAACAATCTTCAATCTTTTAAATTTAAAAAATCTCATACTTAACCTTCCGCAAACGGAGTAAGCTTATATCCGACATTAGTTACAGTATGCAAATATCTTGGTTTTTTAGCATCAGGTTCAATCTTATTACGCAAGCCTCCGACATGAACCCTAAGCATTCTAACGTCCTCATTGCTGTCATAACCCCATACCTCATCAAGAAGGGTCGCAAGAGTAACAGGATTATTAAAATGCTGCATAAGGCTGTACAAAATCTCAAACTCTGTAGGTGTTAATTTAGTTTTTTTATTTACAACAATGCACTCAAGAGTTTCAGGGAATATTTGAATATCTCCTGCATGAAGAATTTCATCGGAAAGCGACGTTGTATCTTCTTCCATGTTATTTCTTCGCAAAAGCACTTTTATTCTCAAAAGTACCTCCTGAATATCAAAAGGCTTTACCAGATAATCATCAGCACCGCAGTCAAACCCTTCTGTCTTATCATCAATAGTTCCCTTTGCGGTCAGCATTAAAATAGGTATAGCAAGCTTTGCCTGCCTGATATTTTTTGCAACATCAAACCCGTTCATCTTAGGCATCATTACATCAAGCAGAATTAAATCATACGAGTTATTCAAAGCCTTGTTCAGACCTTCCAGACCATCACGCGCGGTATCTACAAAGTAGCCGCTCTGTGAAACGTCAAATTCAAGCAGTTCTCTTATTTCATCGTCATCGTCAACTATCAAAATTCGTTTTTGAATATTACTCATATGACCTCACTTTTTAAATAATTTTATAAGATTTTATTCTTTTTTTCAAGAAATTATAAAGAAAAACTAAGAAAGAACCGGCAAAATCATTACCGGTTCTTTTTTCAAAACTTTATTATATTATTTAATTTTAAATATATTAAACTTCTGATGCTACCTGGCTGAAGCAGTCTTTGCAATAAACTTCTTTACCTGGTATAGGTTTGAACGGAACTTGTGTTTGAGCGCCGCATTTTGAACAAACAGCGTCATACATTCTTCTTTGTCTTCTGTTGTTCTGTCTGCGTTTTTTTCTGCAATCCGGGCATCTTTTCGGCTTGTTTACAAGTCCTTTTTCTGCATAGAATTCCTGCTCGCCCACTGTGAAGACAAATTCTGCTCCGCAGTCTTCACATACTAGTTTTTCATCTTGGTACATTTTTGCGTTCTCCTGATTTAGTACTTCTAAGGAATCTTAATATCCTTATCAGCTCATTATACTCTATATCGCAAAATTATGCAAGTGGTTATTGTCCAAACGCCTGATATTTCTATATTATAGTCGACAATGAAGGTGCAATTGAAATAAAATGCCGTACCAGATCTCTATCCCAGAGTTTACCGGCTCCGTCTTTTAATATTTCACAGGCTTTGTCAATACTCATACCTTTTCTATATGGTCTGTCGCTTATGAGAGCATGGAAGGTATCGGCTACGGCAACAATTCTTGCAGCCAGAGGAATTTCATCGCCTTTAAGTTTTTCCGGATAACCTGAGCCATCAATATGTTCATGGTGATATTTTACTATAGGGATTAAATCTCTAAGAGCTTCGTTAGGCATAAGAACCTTTTCAGCACCTATTACAGGATGCTGCTTCATAATCTCCCATTCTTCGCCTTCAAGCTTGCCGGGTTTTTTCAGAACATTTTCAGGAATACCTATTTTGCCTACATCATGGAGCAGGGCTCCCAGTGTAATCCTCTGGACTTCATCTTCAGGAAGATTAATAGCTCTTGCAAGTGCTTCAGAGTATCTTGAAACAGATGTAGAATGACCTTTAGTGTAAGGGTCTTTTGCATCAATAGCACCTGCAAGCGAATTTGCAAGTTCCATTAAGTGATTTTGCGAGATAATTTGTTCACTATTGAATTTGTGAACAAGTTCTTCTTCAAAATTTATTCCAAGCTGAGCATGGCGTTTTGCAATAACTTCTGCAAAAGAATTAAGAGCGGCATCGTCCCAGAAATTAAAATCTGAAGAGCTTACTATTGCAGACATGCCTTCTTTGTAGCCTCTTGCTTTTGAAATATAAACAGCCTGTTCTGTTAAAATAAGAAGTTTTTCCTGATCCTGTGTTGATTCCGGATAAGTTGAAATTCCGACCGAAACTTTAACAGGTCCCACATCATCAACAAAGCAGCAGGAGAGGGTGTATGTTATATATTCAGCAAGATATTTTGCATCAGCGGTGGTAGTATTAGGAAGAATTATAGCTATCTCATCGCTGCCGTATCTGCCTGCTTTATCAGTTGAACGCATATTCTGTTTAACTTTCTCGGCAAGAAGCTTAATCACTTCATCACCCTTAGCGTGCCCAAGCTCTCTATTGATTTTGGAAATATTATTTATGTCAAACATAACAATGGAAAGGTCCGTTCCGTTCTGGGCAGATTTTTGTATTTCGCCGGCAAGAACTTCCTGAAATCCTCTGTGGTTATATAATCCCGTCAGAGTATCGGTATTGGCATACATATTTGTTTTTTCAAGCAGGTCAATATTATGAATAAACATTGCAGCATAATTTGCAATAAAGGACAAAAATCCCATATTACAATCAAGATTTTCTTTGCCTAAAATCATTACCCCTACAGTCTGGTTGATAGAAACCAGAGGGAGAACAATAGCCGAAGAATCCGGTGTGTATGGAATATTTAAAAATTTATTGTTGTTTTTAAGCACAGCTGCGGATGTCTTGAAGCATTCCACCACAGGATTTTCACTATCAGATAAAAAAATCTTTGATGAGTATGTTCCGCCCATCTTGTTTAAAAGTTTCAAATTTATACATTTAGATTTTTCGTGAAAAACCCCGAACGCTGTAAATATACAGTTCAGCTTCTCTACAAAGACATTGTGTAATACAGTAAACAGGTCATGCGTTGTCTTTTTATTCTGCAAAGATAAATTCAGATACTGTATAAGCTCTGAATAATCTACAACTTTGCCGGCAGAAAGGGAATTTGTTAAATACCCCCCATATAGTTTGTTGGAAGTTTTGCTTACAGTAAAGTTATTAATACGGGCTACAATACCGGAATCTCGTGTCAACGGATTGCTGATGGCAGGTTTCAGCTCTGAAATTTTTGAAGGTGAGGCAGCCGTAGTTTTTTTGCGTCTGGCAGGAACTTTTTTCTTTTCTATTACATCAGGCGCACTATTCTTTGCAATAGGATTTGAAACCCTGACAGTTTGAGGGTTTTTAGACACTTCATCCATTATTTCTTTATTTTCTTGTTTCAGATTTTTTTCCAATGTTTGACCTGCCTACACCTGTTGTTTTAAAAACTATAAACATTTTTTATTGTTAAATACAATGTCAAAATTAACATTACTTAAAATAATTTTACTTTATACACAATAAAATACAATACGCCATTTAGATGGCTGTATGCTGATAATGAAATCCTTTCTACCACAAAACAATTCTACTATATTTGTAGTATATCATTTTTTACTTTATTTTTAAACCCTATTGTAAACATGTTTTACAATTATGTTTATGTTAGTATTGAAAAAACTAAAGATATTCAGATAACATGGGGGTAAAAAATGTTAGAAAATTTAGTATCGACGCATGGAATGCTTATTTCCGGCGCAATCTTACTTGTTGCATATATTTTTATTGCAACTGAGAAAATTCAAAAATCCGTTGTAGCACTTGTCGGGGCTTCACTGACACTGCTTCTCGGGCTTCTTCCTTTTCACGGGCATCTTGACAAGGAAGCCGGTGTTTATATCCGGTCGGTTTTTGATTATGTATCATTTGAAGTAATCTTTCTTCTTATCGGTATGATGATTATTGTACATATTTCAAGCCGGAGCGGGGTATTTAAATGGATGGCAGTGGAACTTTTAAAGTGTACAAAAGGACATCCAAAATTAGTTTTATTTGTACTTGCAGCATTTACGGCTGTTGCATCGGCATTTTTAGATAACGTTACAACCGTTGTACTTATGATGCCTGTGACTTTTGTTATTGCAAAAGAATTTGACACAGACCCTGTACCGTTTTTGATTACGGAAGTGCTTGCTTCAAATATAGGCGGAACAGCAACTCTTATCGGTGACCCGCCTAATATCATTATCGGGGCAAAAGCAGGTTTGAGTTTTATGGATTTTGTAAATGAACTTACCGGGATTATTGCATTAATCTTTATTGTGGTGGTTGCGGTTCTTACTTTTATGTTCAGAAAAAGCCTGAAAGCAACACCTGAAAAAATGGCGCATATTGCAAACCTGGATAACTCAAAGACAATTACAGACAGAAAACTTATGATAAGATCAATGATTACGCTTGTACTTGTAATACTTGGTTTTGTAACACATGATATTACAGGCATTCCGGCTTATGCGTTTGCAGTTGCCGGTGCATCTTTCCTGCTTTTATTTGAAAAGCCGAAAGAAATATACAGAGATGTAGAATGGCTGACAATATTTTTCTTTGTAGGCTTATTCATAATCATAGGCGGATTTGAGGCAAACGGCGGAATAAGCTTTTTAGCAGATAAATTGATTGAACTTACAAACGGAAGCCTGACAGCAGCTACAATGTTCATATTATGGGGTTCAGGAATTTTGTCCGGTATAATTGACAATATTCCTTATACAGCAACTATGGCACCTCTTATTTCACAGGTTCAGCATACAATACCATATGCAGGTACAGGTCATCATCCTCTGTGGTGGGCGCTTTCACTCGGAGCATGCCTTGGCGGAAACCTTACAATCATCGGGGCTGCTGCTAACGTAATCGTTAGTGAAACATCAACTGTTAAAGGACATCCTATTTCATTTATGAGATTTATGAAATACGGTGCGCTTGCAACATTTATTTCACTTGCGTTAAGCTCAGTTTACCTGTATGTAAGATATTTACATTAAAAAAAATAAACAAATTAAAAATAAAGCAGGAACTCAGGTTCCTGCTTTTTCTCTTTTTCATTGTGCTTCCTGTACTATCTTAATAAAGTCCATTATACCTTCATACATTTTGTAGTTTTCTTTAGCAAGTGAAAGTTTTCTTGCATATTCCAAATCCTCAATGGATTTTGCGAACTCTTCCGTAAACAGTCTGGAAAGTCCGCGCAGGAAATATGATTCCATATCTTCATTGTTGAGATCAATAGCAATAGAAAAATCCTGAACAGCGCCTTGGTAATTACTCAGATTATATCTCACGCAACCGCGGTTGTAATACGCATTTGCATAATGCTTGTTGAAATTTATAACTGCTGTATAATCCTCTTCAGCACCTTTAAAATCTTCAAGCGGCCATTTTGCACCTGCCCTGTTGTAATAGGCATCTATATTGTTAGGATTAATTTTCAGAACTATATTAAAGTCATTGATAGCATCTTCATACTGTCCTAACTCTTTTTTGCACATGCCGCGGTTAAGATAAGCATTTTCATTCTGCGGATTATACATAAGCTCCCTGTTAAAATCCTCAATCGCATTTGTATAATCTTTCATTTCTTTAAGCGCAAGTGCACGCATATAATAAACATTTTCGGCAGCCGGGCTGACATTGAGAACACTGTTAAAATCATCTATAGCACCGGAAAAATCGCCAATCTGGGTTTTTGCAAGACCTCTTGCCCAGTATGCGCTAACGCTGTTATTATCCTGTTCCAGTGATTTTGAAAAATCCGCAATTGCCCCAACATAATCTTTTATACGCGCCTTTGATAACCCGCTTCTGAAATAAACTTCAGATGACATAGCTTCCGTTTGAGAAATTTTACCCGCAGTTTCAATTGAAAGTGCCGGAGCTGAAGAAGCGGCTAAATAAAGGGCTGTAATTGCATACATAACAATTATTTTTTTTCTCAATGTGAGTTTCTCCTGATATTTGGGGTTAAAATATGCCATAAGAGAATACTTATGGTTTATGGGGTAATATCAACATAGATAATTATATCATAAACATATAAAATTGGAAAGTATTTTATATTCATAGGATATACTAAAACCAATCAATTAAAGTCCTGATTTCACCTGCCTCAAGGGCATATTTTTCTGCTAAATCACTATTTAGCCAAGTGGTTATATTTAAATTTTTCTTAACAGGATTCTGCAGGTTAACCATGCCTGTAGATTTGTCAAAAACTTCACAGTAGTTCAGCCCGGAATTAGCGCATTCAGGCAGAATAATCCGCCCTTCCCTGAGATACGCAAGCCCGAACATGCGGCATGTTAGCCCCCGCCGTGAATAAAGCGAACAGAGATTATTAATAAGAAAAGGACATTTATATAAAAACCTTGCAGACCCAACATCACAGATGCCGCCGGAAGTTTGCCTGCTTTTATTGGAGCCGGCTGCAGAGTTGTAGAAGTTTTCTTTTTGAAGCTTTATCTGCCTGATATTTTCCCTGATAGCGTCACGCGTATCTTTTGCCAGGCCTTGAAATCCCTGCATCAAATACTCAGCCTCCAGACGGGAAAACGGATATTCCCCCAAAGTACAGCAGTCAACACAGCCCTGACGGCATTTGATGTATTGCTGCTGGTCTTTGAAATACCCGTTAAGTTCCCGGTCAACCTCTTTTAAAAATTCTTCATACCTCTTAAGCATTATTTACTCTTGATTAAAACGTACTTGCGTCCTTCGATTACAACATCATAATCCAGATTTTTTGCATATTGGTCAAGATATTTTTTTCTTATAGAAATATAAGAATCCTTTTTCTCAAGTTCTTCCTCAAGATTATCAGTAGTTGTCTGTTCAATGTAATCAATATGATAGCCTGAGTAGTACAGCAGCGAGTATCTTCTTGTATCACCGAAGGAAACCAGTTCTGTCCTCTTGCTTCTTGCATATTTTGCAAACTTCATCAAATCGTCCTGTCCGAATTTGTAATCAATCTCAAAGAATAACTTTGTACAAAAAGCAGACACAAGTAGAGTAAAGATTACATATGTAAAAAATACCCCGCGCCTTTTGTCCTTAATCGCGCATAATATGCTGGAAATTCCTGAAAATAGAACAATAGAAATACATAGCCATTTTGCCGGCAGAATATCTGCATAAAGCTGAGCCGGAAGATAGTACTGTGCAAACATTGCAGTAATACCGGCAAGAATACAAAAACCGCCCCAGATGTATACCGAAAGATTTATTGCAGTTTTACGCTCTCCGGCTTTAATGTAGTTGTACCATATAAAGCCTATTATCGGTGCAGCAAATACATATGCCGGCAGAATATAAGTTATCAGCTTTGTCTTTGATGAGGAAAAGAAAAGCATGATAAATAAAAATGCCACCCAGTTTAAAAACAAAAATTTCTGTGGATTTGTAAAGCGGTCAAAGTCAATATTAACTTTTATATCTTTCAGTTTTTTAAAATTAAACTCTCTTAATTTTGCAATAATAACAGCAATAGCCGAGAAAATCCAAGGTATCAGCCCCCAGCATAATGTAACAATATAGAACCAGAACGGCTGTGCTCTGTCAATTTCATTAGAATTTAAAAATCTTTCAAGGTGATGTTTAATAATATATTCTTCATAAAACATCGGATCGTGCATCTTAAGCATAATCATATGCCAAGGCAGTACAAATAACAGAAATAAAATAATACCAATGCCGAAATATTGCGGCTTAAAACCCTCTTTTACCTTTTTTGTCAAAAGACATGCAATAAACATGGTTCCGAAAGGAGCGACAAAACCCGGCAGCCCTTTTGCCATAACAGCAAGTCCTGAAAAAATATAGAAAAGCCACCAGAAAAATTTTTTATTTTCTTCAGCGCAGAAAAATGTTTTAAATCCGCACATAATAGAAAACCCAACGCAAGCAGCAACCACAATGTCAAGAATAGCAAACTTTGCAAGGATTACATATTCAAAACATGTTGCAAGCACCAAGGATGCAACAACTCCGTATTCTCTTGAAACCTGTTTTCTACCTGCAAAATAAACCAGAAACGAAGTCAGCATCCCGCACATTGCAACAGGAAAACGTGCCGTAAATTCGTTAACCTTATTAAAAAAGGCAAACGACAAGCACTCAACCCAGAAATACAAAGGCGGTTTTTCAAAGAAATACTCTCCGTTCAAATACAAAGTCATAAAGTCCTTAGTATTATACATATCTCTTGCCATAGATACGTATCGTGTTTCATCAACATCCATAAGCGCGTAACTGCCGATATTATGGAAAAATATAAAGTAAAAAAGCACGCACAATCCTAATATTGTAAAAAACTCGGCGTGTTTTTTCACATAATCAGTTATTTTATCAAATGTCATTTTACTCTCCCTAATCAATCAATAAGGCTCTAATTATACCATAAAAAAAGTTATTCATTTACAAACATTTTGTATAGTTTATAAATCAAATAAACATTAGACTCTTTCTGCAAATCCAGATTTAATTCATTTCTCATATCATCAATAGATTTATACGATTCAAAATCAAACAAATCTTTAACATCAACATTTAAAACTTCAGCAAGCTTTTCCAGAGTTGATGCGGTAACAAAACTTTCACCGCGTTCTATTTTTCCCATATTTGTTACGGCAATACCTATTTTTTCAGCAAGTTCTTCCTGTGAAAATTTAGCCTTTTGTCTAAACTTTTTTACTCTTTTGCCAAACAATACTTTTAAATCTGCCATAACTTTCTCCGTTTAGTATATTTTAGATTGTATAAGTTATAAATAAAACAATATTAAAGATAATATTTAGTATTGACTTATTATCTTTAATATGCTAATGTAAATATTAAAAGGTAGATAATTTAAAAAAATATTATGTTTTAGATTATTTATCAGGTCGATATGGAAATTAAGATAGGAGAAAAGGTTATGTCAACTAAAAAAGAAACTACAGCACCTAGCACAGATGATAATACTGAGGGCAATGGAGCCTAAATTTCTGGTTATTTATCGAAACTTTACAGAAGCAGCCGGATGACCGGCTGCTTCACTATTTAGAGGATATGGATATGGAAGTTTTCAAGCGTAAAAGAGAGTATAACAAAGAAGTATTAACTATTTTAGGACATGATTTTGTCTTATGTGATGATCTTGACAAAAAGTATTTTAAATATACCCAACAAGATATTAAACGTGGTATTCAAAAACAATATTTCTGGAAAATGCACAGAGTTCTAAATATAAAAAACCCGCGCCTTTTTACAGAAAAAATTCAATGGCTAAAGCTATATGACTGTACACCAATTAAAACCATGCTCGCAGACAAGCTTCTTGTAAGAGAATGGGTGAAAGAAAAAATCGGCAGCAAATATCTGAAAAAAATCTACGGCACGTATAATTCCTTTGATGAAATTGATTTTTCATCACTCCCTAAAGAATATGTAATCAAAGCTAACCATGGATGCAATATGCAGCTTCTTGTAATCGAAGGCGGAAAACCTGATATGATAAAAGATGCCCGCCGTTTTGACAGATTTCTCCATACAAATCATGCTTACAAAAGCCGCTTTGAGCTGCATTACAAAGATATTAAGCCAAAACTCTTCACCGAAGAATATCTGAAAAATACCAATGAACTTTTTGAATACCTCTTTTTCTGCTTTAACGGGGAACCTGAATTTGTCCTGTTTGCTTCGGGAAAACGGTCTGACAGAATTGAATGCACCATGTTTGACAAAAACTGGAAAAACTGCCATTTTAATTACGGAGAAAAACTCCACAGAGAAGAAATTCCAAAGCCTGAAAATTTTGACGAAATGTTATCAATCGCAAGAAAACTTTCCGCAGATTTCAAGTTTGTACGCGTTGACCTTCATAACATCAATGGCAGAATTTACTTTGGCGAAATGACCTTTACACCGGCAGGCGGTTTTATGAAATTCAATCCGCGCAAATATGACAGAATTTTAGGTGATATGCTGAATTTGAATTAATAAACTGTATGCCGGCTTCCGGACATACACGCTTGCAAGAAAAGTTTAGCCGGTTAACAAAATAAATCAAAATATCCGCCACGCTGCACTTCCGCCACGCTGCAGGCAGGGTTTTCGCTGCACCTGTCAGCCTGACCACAGGTCAAATGTAGTCCTGCCGGCTTACTCCCCCCGGTTTCAGCTCACTCACGCTAAAACGCATCAGTTTTAAGCGGATTTTTGAATTTAGTAATATTACCCTGGAACAGCAGCTTAACTGTTGCCAGTCCGCCGTTTCTGTGTTTTGCAACAATAATCTCGGATTCTCCCTTGTTTGCTGCCTTGATTGCTTCATCTTCTTCGCCGTCAGCTTTTCTGTAGTATTCATCACGATAAATAAACATTACAATATCAGCATCCTGCTCGATTGAACCTGATTCTCTCAAGTCTGAAAGCATCGGTCTTTTATCCGTTCTGCTCTCAACCGCACGCGAAAGCTGTGATAGGGCTATAACAGGCACATCCAGCTCTTTTGCAAGAATTTTCAGACCTCTTGATATAGCAGAAATCTGCTGCATGCGATCCTCTCTGCCGTTACCTTCCATAAGTTGAAGATAATCAATTAAGATAAGTCCCAGATTTTTCTCTTCCATTTTTAATCTTCTGCACTTTGCCCTTATATCAGTAATTGTACAACCGCTGGTATCGTCAATATATATCGGCGCCTGTGCAAAAGAATTCATTGCATCAGCAAGCTTTTCCCAATCCTTGCTCTGCATTTTACCTGTTTTCATTCTCTGTGAATCTATTTCAGCTTCTGAACACAACATACGTTGAACAAGCTGCTGCTTTGACATTTCAAGAGAAAATATTGCAACAGGGGTCTTGGCTCTTATCGCAACATTTTGCGCAATATTAAGCGCAAAAGCAGTTTTACCCATCGCAGGACGTGCAGCAAGAATTATCAAGTCTGATTTTTGCAACCCGTTCAGGCAGGCATCTAAATCAAAAAATCCCGTTGGAGTACCCAAAAGCTCATCCTGATGGTTGTATCTGTATTCAATATTTTCATAAGTATTTAAAACAAGGTCTTTAACATGAACAAGCTCTGTAGTTGCCTTACGGGAAGCTATATCAAAAATAAGCTTTTCAGCACAATCAAGCGATGTATCAATAGGGTTCATATCGTATCCAAAAGATACTATTTCTGAACCTGCGTTAATCAATGCTCTTTTTATAGCTTTTTCCTGAATAATTTTTGAATAATACTCGATATTTGATGTTGTAATTGCGTTATAGCTTAAATCGTTGATAAAAGCTCTCCCGCCTACAGAATCAAGTTTGGAGTTATAACTCAGCACATCAGAAACAGAAATTATATCAATCTTTTCATTCTGGTTAAAAAGCTGAATCATTGCTTCGTAAATATATCTGTGCGCCGGTTTATAAAAACTTTCCGGCCGCAGGGTTTCAACAACCTTTGTAATAACCCGCGGATTTACAAGTATTGCGCCTAATACTGCCTCTTCGGCTTCTATATTCTGGGGCAGAAGGTTTGTTTCGTGATTGTTTCTTTTTTCCTTAACAGGTGCCATGCCTAACTCCTCAATTTTAAATATCATGATATAACAACAGAACCCCAAAAGAAAATGACATGTTACAAAATAATTATTAACAAACGTTACAAATATTTAAATTATTGAATTTTTGACAAAAATAAACCGTTATTATTAATAAGAGAGGCAAATTCACATGATTATTATCGATGCTGACATGATTACATTAATGCAAAGACTGAACATTCCTGAAAGCAGGATGATTCAGTACGGGACTATGAGTGTCGAAGAAATTGTTGAAGCAGAAGCTGAAGCAGGTAATTCGCAGGCAGTTGAATTTGCTACAGAATTATTCACAAACGTTGAAAAACTGGTAAAAATATTTAAACTCTCTGATCCAAGCAACAAACTGGAAATTCTCAGCGAAATGACCGCTGATCAGATGTCAATATTCCTTCCTGTAATGGAAGAAAGCGATTTGACAGAAGGGCTCAAATATTTTACTCAGGATAAACTACTCAAAATGCTTGAATCTGTTCCGCCGGAACAATTAGTTAATACAGTATTTCAGATGTTTTCACAGGAAGAAATTATTGAATACCTGCCGGAAGAACAGTTAAATAAGGTTTTAACCAGTACAGATGTTGAGAAAAATAAGATTCTTGAACAAATGAAAAGCATCCAGCCGGCATATATTGCACAGATGCTCGAAAATGTAACCGGCAAACCCGTTCAGGATACAAATCAGGTTGCAATGATTGATCAGCTGGATGATCTAAATCCGCTCGACTTCAAAAATGCACTGTTGTCTATGCAGCCGATTGCAAAAAAACAGGTGACACTTGGTTTAACAAAACATGACAAAGACCTTTATCAGGAATTTGATGCACATGCTTACACAAATATGATTAACACATATAAGCAGCAGCCGGAAGTTGTAAAAGCCATGGATGTTCTTGAACCTGAAGAAAAAATAAAAATGCTGAAAGAACTTCCTAATGACCTGCTGGGAATTGTAATAACACAGATTGACGCGCGTGATTTTGCGGATTTGCTGATAAACCGCTGCCCTGAAATTCTTGCACAAATCGTCGCAAGATAATTACTTTAAAACCTCAAGCGCAGCATCAATAGCTTTTTGTGTAAACAGAAATTTCATGAGCTTACGCGGAGTTTTCGGATACATTCTGATTTCTTTTAATAGCATTTTATCTTTGTAAAAGGCAGAAACATACATAAGTCCGACAGGTTTTTCCCTGCTTCCGCCGGTAGGACCTGCAATTCCGGTTGTGCAAAGCGCAATATCGCAGCCTGTACGTTTCCTAAGCCCTTTTGCCATTGCCTCGGCACATTGTGAACTTACTGCACCGTAGCTTTCAAGTATTTCATGCGGAACATTAAGAATCTCTTCTTTTGCTTCATTTGCATAGGTTACAAAATTCAGTTTTACAAAATCAGAACTTCCAGAAACATCGGTAAGTCTTGAACTTAAAAGCCCGCCTGTACAAGATTCTGCTGTAGCAATAACAAGTTTATTCTCTTTTAAAATTCTTGCGAGTTTATTTAAATTTCTATCAAACATAACCTCAATTTAGTTTGGTTTAACACATATGTCAATAACCCGGTAAAATAAATTTAAAAAAGTTCTTGATTTTAAAAAATGTTCATGCTACATTAAAAATTGCCGAATGCGGGCTGCTAGCTCAGGTGGTTAGAGCGCACCCCTGATAAGGGTGAGGTCGGTGGTTCGAGTCCACTGCGGCCCACCATATTGAAAATAACACTGTTGAACATTGGTTTGACAGTGTTTTTTACTTCTATTGTTAGGTTTTCACCATCCCACAAAAAGTGTGAGGTAAGTAATTTTAATAGAATGCGTTTTTGTTCGTTATTGTTCTTCATATACACGCTGTAAGCGTTTTTGCAAAGTGTGAGGATTGTTTCAGCCCGGTCAAGAATTTCATCAGATTCAGAGCTTAAATAATCAAATTGAACCCGGAGTTCATCAAGTTCAGTTTGCCATTCTTCATGCTTATCAAAATAAAATTCTTCAGTAATTGTGCCGTCAAGTTTATCAATATAAAGCTGTTTCAATCGTTTTTTCAAAACATTTATTTTCTTTTGCATTTCTTCAAGCGAATTTGTTTCATATTTTTCTTTACCCTGAAGCATGCTTTTTAATGTGTTCATTACATTTTCAACAAATTCAGGTGGGCAGCTAATATTTTTTAGCATTGTTTCAACCATTTCATCAACGTATTCTTCTTTAAGAAGTTTAAGCCCCTTGTCTTTTACATCAGTGCTTCTGTAATAGATATATTTGCCCTTTTTAATATCACCAACAAGAGAATAACCATTTGGGGATTTTATAAGTCCTGAATATAAGAAATCGTGCTTTTTTAGGTGCGGTGAAGTTCTTGAATGAATTAATTTTTGAACAGTATAAAATAATTCTTTTGAAATAAGCGGTGTGTGCTTTGCATCATAGTACCTTTTGCCTTTATAATTAAATTCACCCATATAAAACGGATTGTTTAAGATAAGTTCAATATTCCTTTTATAGCATTTTCTTTTGCCTATCATGAACCCTTCTGAAGCAAGTTTTTGTGCAAGCGTTTCATAAGAATATAAGCCGGTTGAATAAAGCTCAAAAGCCCTTATCACATAATGAGCCTTGTCTGTATCAACTAAAATGCAAGTTTTCTTTTTGCTGGTTCTGTGATTTATATACCCTATTGGCACACGTGCCGGAAAATGTCCTTCTTCAGCGGCTTCAATCATTCCTTTTTTAACTTCATTTGAAAGATTTCTTGGATATAAAGAAGAAACTGCTGAAAACATCATAAAAATAAAAATCTCATACGGTGTAGAATTTTTATTTAAAATCATGTTATCTTTTACCAGATGCACAGAAACTTCTGTTTTCATAAACAGATTTTTCACAGTTGCTGCGTCATCTTCATTTCTTAATAGCCTGTCATTTTTTTCACACAAAAGATGGCAGGCTTTTTTTTGTGTCCTTAAAAATTTCAGCATTTTTGTGAACTCTTTTCTGCCTGCTTCTTTTGCAGTTGTACTTTCAGCAAAAATGTGAATTATTTCAAAATTGTTTCTTGCAGCATAATCTTTTAAATATTTTAATTGGGCAGGTATTGAAAACCCACCTTCTTCTTGTTCTTTACTTGATACCCTTACATATATAACTGCTTGCTGTTTTGTTTTCATAGTCCACCCCAAAATATACAAATAAAAATAAAAGCAACAAATGAAAGGAATAATAACAGCAAACAGCCAAAATGTTCTTCAACAAATTGCTGATCTATTTGTGGCATGCTTGATTCTTTTATTTGTTGTTGCTCTAATTTTTGCATTTCAGTAATACATTGTTTTGTAACACTTATTGACATAGTTTTATCTTGTTTCAGATTATAAGTATTTATTGCATCCTTAAAAGAAGGAAAACCAGCAGTTTTTTCTGTAATTGCAAACATTTTGCCATTCAATTCAGGGTTTGCAGAATGAATTTCAACTAAAACAATATTGAAATCATTAAAAGTGTTTTTTAATTCTTTTATTTTGTTATTGATGTAATCAAGCATGCCTACCTACTCAATAAAAGTTTTCCTTAATTCAGGAACATTTAAAATATTAATGACAACATCCACTTTTTGCTGATCACCTTCCAATGCCCCATGTAATATTTTTACAAGTGAACGAAAATTGCCGGAATTAAGGAATTTTTCAACTGTTTGCATATCGTTTTCATCAATAGAATAAAATTGTTTAATTGTATCTAATAAGTTGCTTTGTGTAATTTCTGAAGCATGCCCTTCATTTTGAAAGTTGGTTAATTTTTTTATATCAACATTGAAATATTTAGAAGCTAGTTCAATTCTGTCAAGTGCAATTTGTTTATTATCTGTTTTGAATAATTGCCCGACATATTCACGTGAAAATTGCAATGCCTTTGCCAATTCACTTTTCTTTATTACTTCTTTTTTTTCATCGCTTATTATTTTGTGGAGTTCTTTTATATTCATTGTTTCAACCCTTTATTTGACAAATGTGAACATTATTTAATAATTTACTTGACAAATGAGAACACTTGTTTTATTATTTTCTTATCAAAAGTTATACATTCTTATAATAAAGAAAGGAGAATAATTTTGCAACCTTTATTGACAAATGTTAAGGAATACGGAATTGAAGATATAACAAAAGTTCTTCCAATAGGTGAACAACAAGTCCGTAGATACATAAAAACAGGCGAATTAAAAGCCACCTTGAAAAGAAATCGTTACAGAGTAGCTGAAGAAGATTTGAAAACCTTTATGGTTGAAAAAGGCTTCACAAATTTGAACTTATAGGAGAAAAGAGGATGAATTTAAAGATGAAATTAAAACCATTTGTTGCAAACACTCTTATCAGGATTCTTACAAAGTGTGAAAAATCAATGTTGTTTTATGTATTTGACAAAGTAAATCAAAAGACAATTCATAGCCGCATATTAGATTCAGCACTTGTAAATTGCATGCTTGGAACAGAAAACTAAAAAAAGCCGCTGAAAAATTCAGCAGCCCTAAAAAATAATTTTTTCACTTAGATTATAGCACAAAAACAGCATCCTATTAAGGGGCTTAGTTTTCGTGCCTAAAAAAACGGAAAACAATGGCTAAATACGAGAAAAAAAGAAAGAAACCAAATTTTATTTTCACAATTCAACCGGGTGAACCAACACTGGATGAATGTATTGCAGACATGGCAACTGCACCATTGAAGTAAGTGTACCACTCATATATTTTTTTATTTGTCAGTTTAATTTTTTCTTCAAGTGGCAATGCTTGTCTTAATTTTAATAGATATTTATCCATTCCTTAACTCTCCAAATACCTGTTCAAAACTCTTATTGCTGCATCACAACCATGTGCAATGCCCACCATATAACCTGCATCATCAAGCCTATGAATCCATTCTTCTTGTTCCGGTTTAAGTTTGCCGCCTTTTACCCTTTTCATTTCAATAAAGAAAACTTCATGGGTTTTGCTTCTGTTGCTGTGCAAAATAATCAAATCAGGAAAGCCTTTTTTCAGCCCCATAGCTTTTTGCCTTCTGATATAACCAAAGTGATTGAAGTCTTTTGAGCCGTCATCGTTTTTTTTAGGAATATACATCCCATTTTGTGTGCTTAAAACAATAATGTTGTTAGCTTCACAATAATTGACAAATGCAATTTGTTCTTCACTCTCTTTTGGTGTCGTGTTCTTTTTTGTTACCATTTCTACATCTCCAAATTGGGTGGTAAGGGGCAAAATGCCCCCTTCCAACTAATCAAATAACCTTGTTTGCCTTGCAAATTTATCAATCTTTTCTTCAATTTCGGCTTGTTCTTTTTCAAGGTCATCAATTTCATTTTTTAATTTTGAAATATCATATTCCGCATAGACCACTTTTCAGTTTTTTCTGTCTTTTTACGCTGTTTTGTCGGTGGTTTGTCTATTTCTTGAAGTTGTGTGCCTTTGCTATTACCAGCTTCAATGGCTTCATATTCAGCAATAACCGCAGCAGTAACCCCAAAGTGATGAATACAGTTAGGGTGAAACAATCCTTGTGCTTTTGCGGCATCAAGTGTTGTATAGCCTTTTGTTTTGCCTGTTAAACTTAATATGGCATCTTCAAAAGGCAAACAAGGGCTGTTTGGGAATTCTGATTTTCCGTTAATTTGTACCAAGTCGCCCATATCATCAAAAGTGTCAAGAATAGCATTTTCAGCCCCTTTTCTGTATGCTTCAGCAGATGTTGTTCTTGCAACAAGTTCAGCATAATCAGCCATATTGACCATTGCATGAAGTGTGCCATCTTTTTTGTAATAAGGCACTTTAAAAATAGAATCTTTTAAAAAAGTTTCTTGAAAATCCCTTATTGCATTTTGCCACGTTATATTGCCATTAACAACACCCTGAATTGAAGCAAGCCCTGTGCTTCTTAAATCTTCATTATCAGGAAAGAATTTCAGAAGTTTCTTCAAAATAGCTTGTGTTTCATTGAAATTTGTTCTTTCAAAATATTCAATACAATCACGACCGATGACATCAACAACACGTTTTAAAGGCTTATATGTATTAATTGCAAGTGTTTTTACAGCTTCTTTATGAATACCGGCAAACTGTGCATAAGTTGCAGCTTTTACCGGTGTAAATCTTATATGTAATTGTTTAAAAGCTGTTTCTTGTCCTTCAATCCCCTTTTTATATATGCGTGATGTTGTGTCTTTTGAAAAGAATTGAAATTTTTTATCAAGTTTTAGCAGTTCATTTTCAACATTTTCTTTCAACTGCTTCAGGTGTGTTGTATCATGCCCCTTAATAGCAGCTTCAAGAAGCTGTTTTTTTATCTTTGTTAAACTATCATTGTAATATCTTAACAACAACAGTTCATTTTCATTGATATAACTGCCAAATTTATCCATTTATTATTCTTCTTTTCTCTTTTTGTCAGGTTCTTCTGTTTCATTGTCAGAATCGCCTTCATCATTAGGGAATAAGTCATTGACATTAAGAACACTTTTGTTTTTTTCTTCTGTTGTAATTTCTTTAAGTTCAGTTTCAAGGGCTTCACCCTCAATTTGTTGAACATAAGCAACAGCAGTTTTGCGGCTCATTGTTGTTGTAACACCTGCTTTTTGAGCCGTTTCAGCACGTTCATTAATATCATCAACAAGCCCATCCTTCCAAGTGATTGAATAGTCTGAAAGTGTTTTTCCTTCAAGTTGTGCAGCAACTGCAAACACTCTTTTAATACTTTCATCAAAATCTTCTGCCAATGCACCAGCTTTTGAAAGCATTCTTTGAAGTATTAAGGTCTTTGTTTAATGAAGAATATGTGGGCAAAGCTGTTTATAACAAAGTGGTAAAATCTGTAATTATAAAAATAACAAGCGGTTACAGAAGCAACACTGTAAACAGTTTGCTTGAAAAAGAAGGTTACCACCCTTCTAAAACAAGCCAGCATTGTACAGGTGAAGCAGTTGACTTTGAAGTCGTATTGATTTTTACAGATGGCACAAGGCTTGGCTTACCTTATCAAACAACTTACAATCATATAAAAATGTGGGTTAAGGCTGGTAAACTTAGCGTTGATCAGTGCTTGCAAGAAAAACAAGGCAATATGTTTTGGGTACATTTCAGTTATAAAGCTGCTGGGGCTTCTGTAAATCGTAAAGAATTTAAAAAAACAACAGATGGCATTCATTTTGTGGTTGATAAGTTGTAAAAAAATTTCTTCGAGCGGAATATTTTGTTGGAATATTTTTCACTAAAAAATTAAGTGTTTTTTATTCCATAGGTTCTTATGCCGCTTGTAAATAGATTTTTGCAGCTTCAAAGAAAATTACATTTTCCGGTTTTTTTACGACCTCGATTAATTGGTTGACAAAAAGTGTGATGTTTGTTACACTAAAGTCCACCATAATGGACAGAATGAAAATTCTGTCCATTATTATTTATTGAAGAAATTTGAGAAAAAGACGGGACAAGGGTTACGACCAATTTCTTGTCCTTTAATTCTAAGTTCGAGCAGACGATTTTTAGAAGTTCTCTTTTTTTATTGCTGATGCCTGCTTCCACAGTCGTAGTATAAAAAAGTTCTAAGATTGTCTATTAATCCACATATAAAAAAGTATAGTTTTTCCTAATCATCTTTTTGTTTTGCATTAGCAGGATGAGAACAATAAAACTGGTTCAAGATCAAACAAGCTGAGAGCAGGGGGGCGTTTCTTTGACACAATCCGCACTTTGAAAAAGAATTTTCCGTAGAGATGTTAGACGCAAGTGGGCAGGACAGTCTAAAGCCCACAATTTCGAATAAATCGAACTTGGTGAAACAAATTCAAAAACCCTAAGCCACTTCATAGTATCTTGAGATATTTAATATAAAATTCATGAATGAAAAATCGGAGTGAATTAATCACTCCGTTTCGAAATTATACAGCTCTATAATATCCTCTGACTTCCGTTCCATCACTTCTGGTATATGGTCTAACATAAATCGTTCCTCCTTTTAGGCTTGCGGTGTGAAGTTCGCTTTCGGTTGGAACTCCGATTGATTGTAACTGTGCCATTATTTCCGGTTCGTTTGCTAAGTATTCATCACCAGTCATTTGAGAGATGGCTTCTCTGGAAAAAATTTTGCTGTTACCGCTTACTGGATTCAGGTAGCCGGAGTAATCTAATTCAGGGGTTTCGGATTTTATCAGACCGTCTTTTAATTGTTGCATGATTTCGGGTTCATTTTGCATAAATTCTTCCGATGTCATATCTCCGATTTGGTCAGCAGTAAACACATCTGTTATTGGTGTCGCTCCGCCTGTTAGTGCACTCTGTTTGTAAATCAAGTTTTCAAAAAATCCTTTAAACTTTCTATTATCTGATGGATGCTTAATCAATTCACCGTTTCGCATTTTCATCATAACTTTTGCTGCAATAATTGCATCTTTTTCTTTATCTGAGAGCTTGGCGAAATTTTTTCCATACTCTTTTTTTATTTCTTCCGCAATTTTTCGCCCTTCATTATTATTCCAAGAATCCATGTTCCATTCACCATAAGGATTATTTTTTGTTTGTTTTTCATGATAAATCCCACCAATAATACTCCCTAATTGCCCCATATCTAAAGCCATATCAGCACTTCCGAAGGCGTGTTTAAACGCATCTGCTTCATTATTCCAAAACTCATGACCTTGACGCGGGCTTGTTTCAAACCCGAATTTTTTCTGATATTCCCAGGTCTTTCTTACCATTTCTTCGTTGAATTCTTTTCGTTTTGTCTGACTATTGTACATATCAAGAACTTTTTTAATTTCATCGTATAATTTTTTCATTTTGTTTTCCTTCCTTTCAATTTATATTTGTAGTAATATCCGGTTATGAAATTTTTGCAAATCAGAAAATATCTTTTCCTTAATATGGCCGCAGCACTTAGTGTCCTCTTCTGGAGGTCTATTTATATTTACTTTACAATAGACTTTCCTCTGGAACTTGATGATCCGATTATTACAAATAGATTTCCACATTTTGTTAATATATTTCTCTGGGCGTTTGTTGTTTTACTTTCTTATGGATTTGCCATAATTGAAATATTAATAAGAACCTTTGTTATTAATAAATATTTTCATTTTAAATTTAATTTTCCCATCAAACTGCCAAAATTCTTAGATATTCTATATTCAGTTCTTTTCTTTACCGGACTTTTACTATCCATTGGACCTGCTTTATTTGCTGTTTTATTTATTCTTGAAGCAAATTTTCTCATTTAATTAAAAACAAATTATTGATTTACACTTAATTTTTCATAGTCATCACCGTCTTTCGTTTTCATTGCAAAATTAAGGTACTTTTGTACCCTTTTGCGTGCTACTTATATTTCAAGATTGTGAGCGGTGATAAACTATTATATCATTTGCTTCATGATTTCGTCAATGAAGCTTTTTCCGAATTTAAAAGTATCCGTCCTGATGTCAACAACCATATAAAAAAGAGAATTGAAGTCCAGCCCTCTTTTTATTACAAACTTACCGCTCTTCTGCTCTGATATTCTTCATACAATATTTACTTTTTATCTAATAATGTGTTCACATTTAATAGTTTTAGAGAAGCATTCATAAAAAAAGGGGTTAATTAAATTTAACTTAAGGGCTTGACTGATAGCTGCTCTCAGGTTGTAAAATATAAATGTTATCTTGAAAACAACAGAAAAGGAGATTAATTAAGTATGATTTTAGACAAAATTAACACCCCTGACGATTTAAAAAAAGTTCCTGTTAAAGAGTTAGATATGCTTGCAGATGAAATGAGGGAACTTATTATAAAAAAAGTTAACACCACAGGCGGGCACATGGGACCTAACCTTGGGATTATTGAGGCAACAATTGCACTGCACTATGTTTTCAATTCTCCACAGGACAAAATTGTTTTTGATGTTTCTCATCAGTGCTACCCGCATAAAATACTTACCGGAAGGAAAGAAGGATTTACAAATCCTGAAATGTACCACAAATATACAGGCTATACTGCTCCGGAGGAAAGTCCTCATGATATTTTTAAAGTCGGACATACCTCAACCTCTGTAAGTTTGGCTGCGGGATTAGCTAAAGCACGTGATCTCAGAGGCGGAAAAGAAAATATAATTGCTCTTATAGGCGACGGCTCGCTCAGCGGAGGAGAAGCTTATGAAGGGTTAAATAATGCTGCTGTTCTTGGAAGCAATATTATAATACTGGTAAATGACAACGATATGTCAATTGCAGAAAATCAGGGCGGTCTTTACCAAAATCTTAAAGACCTCAGGGATTCAAATGGTAAAAGCGACTGTAATTTCTTCAAATCTTTAGGATTTGATTATTACTACATTGATGAAGGAAACAATATAGAAAAACTTATTGAAACTTTTGAAAAGGTTAAAGATATAAATCACCCTGTTGTTGTACATATGCACACAATCAAAGGGCATGGACTTGCTATTGCAGAAGAAAATAAAGAAGCCTTCCACTGGATTTTACCGGGAACTCTTGACAACAAACCTTCTTCACCGGCTGAGGCAACAGAGGATTATAATACAATAACAACAGGTTTTATTCTTGAAAAAGCTAAAAGTGACACCTCTATAGTGGCAATTACACCTGCTACGCCCGGGGCTTATGGTTTCACTCATGAGTTTAGAGAAAAGCTTGGCAAGCAGTATATAGATGTAGGTATTGCAGAAGAACATGCCGTAGCTTATGCTTCTGCTCTTGCAAAAAGCGGAGCCAAGCCTATACTTGCAATATTAAGTTCATTTGTACAAAGAACTTACGACCAGATGTCACAGGATTTGTGTTTGAACAATTCACCAATTACAATGCTTGTCCATTGGGGCGGAATTTCAAACGGCGATGCAACACACCTCGGTTCATTTGATATTCCTTTAATAAGCAATATTCCTAATATTGTTTACCTTGCACCGACTTGTAAGGAAGAATATATCGCTATGCTTGATTGGTCATTGAGGCAAACAGGTTACCCTGTTGCAATAAGAGTACCGTTTGGTCAGTTCGTTTCAAGCGGAAAAGAAGACAAAACCGACTACTCTGTTTTAAATAAATTCAAAGTCACAGAGCAGGGAGAAAAAGCTGCCATTCTCGGTTTGGGGAATTTCTACAGTCTTGCAAAAGAAGTGAAAGATGAATTGAAAAAGAACTGCGGCATTGATGCTACCCTTATAAATCCGGTTTATATAACCGGTCTGGATGAAGAGCTTCTTGAGAATTTGAAGCAAAATCATAGTGTTGTTATAACTCTGGAAGATGGAATCCTTGACGGAGGATTCGGTGAAAAAATTGCAAGATTTTATGGTAATTCCGATATGAAAGTTCTGAATTACGGCGGGAAAAAAGAGTTTACTGACAGAGTTCCTCTTGAAGAATTATATAATCGCTATCGCCTGACAAAAGAACTTATTTCTGATGATGTTGCCAAAATCCTGAAATAACATTATGATTATTTTATGAAATGCAATATCTGCTCAAATAACTGTAAAGAAGTTTTTGAAGCAAAAATTTTAAAGAAATATAATATAAAATATCACTTATGCCTCACATGCCGGCATCTTCAAACAGAAGAACCCTACTGGCTTGATGAGGCATATTTAAATACTATTGCGGCAGAAGATACAGGGATTTTAAAAAGGAACTATGATAACAGAATAGTAACTTCTGCGGTAATAGAAGCTTTTTTCAATGCACAATCCAGATTTCTGGACTATGCAGGCGGGTGGGGAATATTAACAAGGCTGATGCGTGATGAGGGTTATGACTTTGTATGGTGTGACAAATATAGCAAAAACCTTTTTGCAAGAGGTTTTGAATATAAACCTGGTGATAAAATTGAACTTCTGACAGCATTTGAAGTACTTGAGCATCTGGTAAGCCCGATGGAAGAGCTTGAACAAATGTTCAAAATCTCACCAAATATTTTATTTTCACAGCCTTTTCTGCCAACTCCTCTGCCAAAGCCGGATGACTGGTGGTATTATGCAGCAGAAACAGGGCAGCACATAAATTTTTACAGCAGACAATCCATAGAATATATTGCAGCATATTTCAATAAAAATTATGTTTGCTGCAATGATTTTCACCTGCTTTCAGATAAAATAACCGCACAGGAAGATTTTGAAACTGTCATTAAAAATTCTTATTACATCTATTTAAAACAATCAAACAGCAGAAAAAGCAAGATTTCTGAAGATATAGAATATGTGAAAAACTTGAACCTTTAAAGTTCCTTCAATAAAAATATATCTAAATGTTAAGATATTTACAATAAAAAAACTTTCAAAATACTAGACAAATGGTTATTATTATTTTATAATATAATTTATAAG
>CDZN01015498.1_pt1 | contig 35730 bp, 31 predicted proteins | sample 557701 | NCBI WGS metagenome assembly CDZN01 (sample SAMEA3182089, study PRJEB8094) | gut metagenome | biome: human; feature: gut; material: Stool; isolation source: human stools | place: Canada | collected 2013-02-04 | reverse complement strand
GCCGCTAAATTATCATTTATCTGTTTCTTGATAGCAATTCTCTCTGAAATTGCTTTATAGCTTCTGACGATCTCCCGCTGTTCTTCAATCGCAGGAACCGGAAATTCCAATCTACATATATCATCCCAAGTGATGCCACCACGGACACTGCCATCCGTATGAAGCCAACAAATACGGTCGAACTCCGGTCTACGGAACCACATCATCAGGTAGCTTTCATCCAACAAAGTTCTGTCAATAATCTCGAACATGAAGTATGCCGGTGAAACGATGGCAGGTTCATCTTCTTCATACAATGCAACCGGAAGTCGTTCATCACGACCAACGTGCATAGGGTTGCAGGCAAACTTACCCTTGGTAATCAGTTTATATTTGCTCAAATCCGTTCCGATAACATTTGCCACAGAAGGCATAAAAAACTTGTCAATGTTAATACCCAGAACTCTATCGGTTACGCTGTCTGTATTGCGAGTATCAATCAACCGGATATGGTTTCCTAAAATATCATAATTTGATTTCATAGCCCAGCTCCTTAAACACAGACAGGAGATCTGCCTTCGATTTTTCTTCCGCAACAAGCAGTTCCGTCAGCTCAGTCTGCAATGCTTTCATCTTGGTATCGAAGTCAATATTCTCATCACGGTTTACAAACTCAATATATCGGCTTGGAACGAGAGTGAACCCTTTTTCTTTCACTTCATCGAAAGAGGCGGAGTAGCAGAACTCAGGAACATTTTTATATGTTTCTTCATAACCTTCCTGCTGCCAGTTGTGGTAAACTGCCGTGACCTTGGCACGATCTTCTTCGGTTAGTTCAATATACTTCTTTTCATAAGGACTGCCCATCTGACGCAGATCCATAAAGAGTATTTCTTTTTCTCTGTTACGATAGTGCTTCAGTTGTCCGTTCTGTTCTACAACACGAGCTTTCTTATTCTTATTCAGAACCCAAAGCGTAACACTGATGTCGGTTGTGTAAAACAGGTTTCTCGGCAGAATGATGATTGCTTCAACGAGATTATTTTCAATCAGCTGCTGTCTGATTTTTAACTCGGTTCCATCATCGGAAAGTGCGCCATTGGCAAGGAGGAAACCGGCAACACCATTTTGAGAAAGTTTAGAAACGATGTTCAGAATCCAACCGTAGTTTGCATTACTGGTAGGCGGCACTTCGTATCCGTTCCAGCGAGGATCATCAATCAATTCGTTAGCCGCTCTCCATTCTTTCTGATTGAAAGGGGGGTTCGCCATAATATAATCGGCTTTGAGGTCTTTGTGCTGATCGTTGGTAAATGTATTCGCAGCCATCTCGCCCAAGTTGGCAGAAATACCTCTGATAGCCAAATTCATCTTTGCCAGTTTGAAAGTTGTATTAGTGTACTCCTGACCATAGATAGAAACCTTTTTCTTATTTCCGCTATGCGCTTCAACGAACTTGATGGACTGAACAAACATACCACCGGAACCGCAGCAAGGGTCATAGAGAATACCGTCGTATGGCTCCAACATTTCAGCAATCAGATTTACAATGCACTTCGGGGTATAGAACTCACCCTTACCTTTACCTTCAGCAAGAGCAAACTTACTGAGAAAATATTCATATACACGACCGATGATGTCGTTCTCTTTATCGTCTGTATTTATTTTATTGATCTCATCAAGGAGGGAAGCCAGCTTCGCCGTATCTATATGTAGACGGGAATAGTAATTATCTGGCAGTGCTCCCTTCAAAGAAGGGTTATTTTTTTCAATCGTGTACAGGGCCGTATCAATTTTCAGTGCAATGTCATCCTGCTTTGCGTTTGCCATGATGTAAGACCAACGGCTTTCTTCAGGAAGATAGAAAACATTCTCCTGAGCATAGAACGGCTTCATATCCGCAAAGCGTTCTCCATGATTTGCAATGATTCTGTTTCTGCAATCTTCAAATTTGTCACTGGCAAATTTGAGGAAGAACAGGCTCAGTACAACATGCTTATACTCCGCAGGTTCAACAGAACCACGGAGCTTATCAGCACTTTTCCATAGTGCTTCTTCCATGCTTATTTCTTTCTTTGGTTTAGCAACCTTCGCCATAACTTTTATCTCCATTTCTGTATTGTCTTGATGTAGTCAGATACAATTTTTCTATTGTATCGTAACACAGCTGCTGTCCTAAAAAACGGACATCAGGCTTTTTCGTCAGGAACTATTTCCATAATATCGTCAAACGTGCAATTAAGAACGGAACAGATTTTCACAAGTGTATCTGTTGTTACATTGTCACCTTTATTCATTTTGTTGATTGTGTAATTGCTGAGGTTTGCTTTCTCAGCCAAATCCTTTTTCTTCATATCTCGATCAATCAACAATTTCCAAAGCCTTTTATAGCTGACAGCCATCACTTCACCAATCCTTTCATACAAACTTCCCGTCTGCAAGGTAACTCTATCTAAATTATATCATTTTCTTCGACAAATTCAATGCAGAAGTGAGTTATAACTACATTTCTATTTTCTATCTCAAAGTTATTTTTGTATTTTTGAACGGAACGGCATATTTGGTCCAATTCGAGCAGGAGAAAGAGCTTTTTTGAAGTCTCACAAATTGGCAAGCAGTGTAAACCTGTACAGGTTCACTCATTTTCTCGTTTTCCTCTCCGATGCAATCTTCGCAAATTTGCTTATTGGGGCAAGCGTCCCCAATCCCCTTTGAACGGTATCTTCGATACCGGCTGCTCATTCATTCTGAATGTTTCGACGCAAAAGAAAAAACCTGGACTGCATTTAGCGTCCAGGTTAGTATTGTAGTTTCATGTCATTATTCTTTCTTTTCAATCCAGTCGATAAAGGTACTGACCTTTTCCAGATCTTCGTCATTCATGGTTCTCAGCTTCTCGCACAATTTTCGATACAGGGTATTCGCATCGTCCAGCGGGGCGAAAAATTCTGCCGGTGTCATATCAAAATATGAGATGATATTGAACAGTTCCCTGAGAGACGGCAAGGCTGCTCCGCTGGTTATTCCACGAATGTATGAACCACTCTTATCCAAATCCAAGCTCATCTTGTGTTCGGAAATATTCTTTGCTATTCTTAATTCTGTAATCCTGATACGAATAAATTCATCATACTGCGTGTCGGCCATTCCTGTCCCTCCTTCCTCAATTATTGTAGTATGAATTGGAAGGCGGCGTTGGTAACGAGAAAATGAATTTTCTCTTTATCCTTTCTTATATTGGTGATATAATTACTAATATCGGTTTTCGATTGGCGATATCAGTACCAAGCATCTCCAAAGGAGAGATTTTTATGAATTTATTCGCTGTCAGCTTCTTTGGACACAGAGAAGTTGATGATCCGTTTGTGATTGAGCGACAATTGGAATCAATCATCCGTGAGTTGCTTCTCACCAAAGAATATGTCGAGTTCCTTGTTGGGCGAGACGGAGAATTTGATCAGCTCGTTTCATCAACGGTTCGCAGATGCAAGCGAACAGTCCGGGATGACAACAGTTCTCTCGTTCTCGTACTGCCATATATGACGGCGGAATACCGGAACAATGAGCAGTCATTTCATGAGTATTATGATGAAATTGAAATCTGTCTCGAATCCTCAGAAAAGCACTTCAAGTCCGCCCATCAAGTCAGAAACCGGTCCATGGTTGACCGGTCGGATTTGGTTATTTTCTGCGTAGAACACAATTCTGGTGGAGCTTATCAGACCATGCAATATGCAAAAAAGGCAGGTGCAAAAATCATGAATCTGCCAGATGTACCTCGTTGACTTTCGTATTATTTTTCTCGGAAAGGAAGAACATGAATAAAAAGAAACGAATAGCCATTCTACTTGTCGTCATTATTGTTGTGGCAGTTGGAATCATAATTGCGGTGGCTTCACATCAGAAAAAGGAAATGGACTTCGATGAATTTGCTGACCGTTTTGAAAAGAGCGCAGAAGAAGTTCTTGGAGAAGATGTAAAGAAGGTCTCCAAAACAGAACTCGCAGCCACACTGACCTATGGAGATCAAAATGACAAGGATAATAACATCTACTACCGTATCCTTAAAACCACATTTTACGAAGGAGACCCGGAAGAAATCACCGGATTACATACAGAAGCGCTGGGTGTGCTTTTCCCGGTTGACAGTATGGACAGTTGTGAGGAAATGATGATTCAAGACTGGCCGGGCGCTCTTTACAAGAAAGATGACACAGCATTTCTCTGTTGGACTTATTCTCCAGAAGTCACTTATGTTCTGGAATACACTCCAAGCAAAATTGATGATTCTGAGATTATCAAAATGGCAGAAAGTGCCGAACTTGTCGAATAAGCCAGAGCCAAAGGTTATACTCCATAACTGGTGCATAATCTTTGGCTTTTTCTCAAAGGAGTTCATGTTTTTCTTGTTTTTACAACAAGACAATCTTTTTTTCGTCAAAACAGTCTATTTTGCGGCCAACTTATTGAGTTTACAACGCCCGTGGAGTATAATAGACACAATATGATGAAAGGGAGGATACATTTTGAAAGTTAGCTATAAGAAACTGTGGTATTTGTGTGTGGAACGAGAAATCGGAAAAGCCGAACTTCGCAAGCGGACTGGACTATCCTCTGCCACATTTACAAAACTAAGACGAAATCAGGAGGTAAATCTTTCTGCACTTCTGAAGATTGCCGAGGTTATGAATTGCAATGCCGGAGATATGATGGATTTTGTACCCGACGATGCTGTTATCGAACAAGAAGAACCCGAAAAATGATCCTCTGTTATGGTTTGCTGAGACATACATCTGTCCACCACTTTTTATATAATGATTTCAAAAACAGGGGAATCCAGCAGACCGGGAATGGAGGTTTTTATGGAAAGCACAAAGCATGATAGACTTTTGGAAATATTTTTCAGGAGTCTTAGGGGTGAAGATTTATCTGTTCAAAGACTTGCTGAGGAGTATAATGTCTCAACAAAAAGCATCAGTCGAGACATTAACGACTTGAAATCCTTTCTTGCAGATCACAGACAGTTGGTAGGAAATACGGAATTAAGTTATTCAAGTCAAGGCAAATGTTATCGATTGCATATGGATGAGTTTCTTACAAACAAGGAACTATTTTCTATGGTTGAAGTTATGATTGGTGCAAGAGCCTTCTCTAAAGAAGAACTTCTAACTCTCACTGATAAATTAAAAAGGTTTACTACCGCAGAAGATCGTCCAAAATTGAACGATTTAATTCGCAAAGAGCTTTATCATTATTCAGAAGTTAAGCACGACTGCGATAGTGTAATGGACACACTTTGGAAACTTGTAAACTGCATATCTGATAAGCGAGAAGTCACTATCGAATACTATCGTATTGATAGAGTATGGCGTACTCATCGAATACGACCTGCTTCTCTTATGTTCACAGATCATTACTTCTATCTTATTGCCTTTAAAACTGATGATGACCCCAGTAAACCATTCTATTTCAGAGTAGATAGAATCAAATACATTACTGAACACAGAAAGCATTTCAGCACAAAAGAAGTTGGCGATTTCGATGAAGGGCTTTTGCGTGAGCGAAGCCTATTTATGTGGCCTGGCAAATTACGCAAAATTCGATTTGAATATTCAGGGACATCTGTTCAGGCAGTTCTCGACAAGTTGCCGACCGCCAAAATCATTGAAAGATCCGGCGGTAAATATACTCTCGAAGCAGAGGTCTATGGTGATGGGATAAAGATGTGGATTCTCAGTCAAGGGAGCCGTATCAAAGTTATCGCTCCTCTTGAATTTGTTCGAGAATTAAAAGAAGAAATCCTTACAATGTCAAACTTTTATGACGATATTGAATAAGCAATAGTGATTGCAATTACCAGGAGGTGACACACTTTGAATCCAATTATGTTAGAGACATCACAAATGCTTGAAGAGCATCCTCTTCTGAGCGAAAAAGAAAATTACAAGGTTAAGTACCTCAATATTCTGGAATACTTTTCTCAGAAATACTCGGCCAATGACCCTTGGGCTATACAGACCTTTCAACTATATATTAAGAAATTTCTCGGTGCTGAGAATAGTTATAAGTATAGTAACTTCGATCTACAGCACAATGCAAAACCTGTATTAGCTACAAAATTTCGCCCATTCAAGTTTTTCTCCTATCGCTACTGCCTGATTATTGATTGTATTTTTATCTGTGCATACGGAGATAAAGATAAGAGCGAAAAGATTTTTTCCGAGTTGTCTTCCGTTTATCATAAGAGGTATCAAAAGAAAATTCGACAGGTTTTCGATTCTTTGTATGATCCTACTGTTTCTACTGAAGGCATTGAACAGATTCAGTATTTGAAATCATGTTGGGATATGAACAGAGAGTTTGTTGCAAACGAACCAATAAAAATTATCGTTACAGCAAACATGAGTGCCGGTAAGTCCACATTACTCAACGCTCTTGTTGGCAAAAAGGTGAATAAGACTCAAAACGATGCTTGCACCGCAAAAATACATAACATTGTCAACAAGCCTTTTGAGGACGGGTTGTGTTATGAACTGGACTACCTTTTGGAATTAGATGCTGACTATCGGACCTTAATGGATGATAATGCTGACAACCAAAGTTCCGAAATCACGGTAGGAACTCACTTCCGAACCGTAGGAGCCAATTCTAAGCGAACATGGTTTATTGATACTCCTGGAGTAAACTCCTCTCAGGATGTTGAACATAAATTACTGACCGAGAAAGTCATTTGCAACACCAGCTCTGACTTGCTGATTTATCTATTAAACGGTGAAAACATAGGCACCGACGATGATCGCAAGCATCTACTATTTGTCTTAGAACACTATCACGGCAAAATATTATTTGTCGTAAATAAATTGGATCGCTTTAGAAAAAAAGAAGATTCCATTGACGAGACCTTAAAGACAGTTATTGAAGATTTGACGAGTATTGGATTTGAAAATCCAAATGTTGTGCCTGTATCTTCTTATGCAGCGTACCTTTCTAAGATGAACATCTTCTCCGAGCCTCTTGACGAGGACGAACAAGATGAATTCGAGCGGATGTCCAGAAAAATGAAAAAGCCTGAATACCAACTCGACAAATACTATCCCGAAGAAATAAAAGCCACTGTCGCAATTGAATCTGATGATGAAAACCATCAGCTTCTGCTACATTCTGGCATTTTACATCTGGAAAAAATTATTAACAGCATGAGGTGATTATATAATGAGAGAGATTTTTATTAAGTACAATCCATATCGTCTGGAAACTTCCATTACGATTGATGGTGCAGCACCAAAACAGAACAGCCGCCTGAACTTTGGTGACCGCCGACTCCAGGAGTGGATTGAAGAATTACCTGAAATTCTATTTGAGGAATGTAGCAGTCGTGATTTCAAAATGACATTTCACGGAACTATTCTCGACTATGAAGATGTTGAAGCAATGACTCGTGAAGCGAAGAAAAATGGCTTAAACATTGAATTGGAGCATATTCCTGCCAAGGAAGTTTCTGATAAAGAAGCTGCCATTGATGAAATCTTCGACGAAATTCAGGCTGGACCTTTTGATGAACTCAAACAGCCCGATGTTGTCAAAGCATTTAACATGGCAAAAAGCAGCGATTTTGAAGTTAATGTTGTCGCAACAATGAGTGCAGGCAAATCTACCTTAATCAATGCACTTCTCCGCCAAAAACTTATGCCGGCAAAACAAGAAGCCTGCACCGCAACAATTACAGAAATCAAGGACAACGATGCTGACCACTTTATGGCTAAAGTCTATGACACCAACGGTAATCTTATTCAGACTCATCCGGAATTGTCCTTTGAAATCATGGATTCTTTGAACAGCAATCCCGATGTTTCGAAAATCCATGTTGAAGGTAACATTCCGTTTGTTACCTCTGAGGATGTCTCTCTTGTCCTTGTAGATACTCCCGGTCCAAACAATTCGAGAGACCCAGAACATAAAGCGGCAACTTACCGTATGCTCTCCGAATCTTCCAAGACTGTCGTTCTGTATATCTTAAATGCAACTCAGCTTGCTGTAAATGACGACTACAACTTACTTAGTCATGTTGCTGACAGCATGAAGGTTGGCGGAAAGCAATCTCGTGATCGTTTTATCTTTGTGGTGAACAAGCTGGATGACTTCAAAAAGGGCGAAGATAGCATCGAAGCAGCTATCACAAAGGTTCGTGATTATCTGCGTGATAACGGTATTGAAAATGCAAACATTTACCCCGCTTCTGCTCTCACCGCACTCAACATCAGAACCATTCTGGCTGAAAGCGACGATGACGATGATGATGAAGTATATGAGGCTAAAGGTAAGGTTCGCAAGTTCAATCGAAATCCTGAAATGTACTTCGAGACACTCGCTCCTCTTACTCCTTCCGTTCGTGGCCAAATTGAAACTCGCCTTGCGAATGCCAGAAGTAATCATGATACCTATGAAGAAGCTCTGATTCATTGCGGTATTGTTCCTATTGAAATGGCAATTAAGATGTATGTCCAGAAGTATGCCAAAACCGCAAAAATCAAGAACATCGTTGATACTTTCTCCAAGCGTCTCGAAAGTGCCAAGTCCTTTGAAACCACAAAGCAGGAAATCACTGAGAACCAGGACAAACAAAAGGAAATTCTTGCCAATATTGAGGTTATTAAAAAGAAACTTGCCAGCGGCGAAGATGCAAAGCGCTTTAAGAGCAGAATTGAACAAATCAACTACGATAGCGAAATTCGCAAAATGGCAAATGATGTAATCATGGTTGCCCAGAAAAAAATCACTGAGCAGCTTTCTTCCAGTGATACCAAAATCAGTAAGCGTGAAGCCGAAGAACTGTGCAGACAGTTCGCAAGATTTGCAGATAATCTCCAGGCAGAGGTTCAGGTTAAACTTGAGGAACTAATCGGTAACCATGTTCACAAGAGCGCAACAGATCTTCTTGAAGAATATAGAAAGAAAATCTCTGAACTGGCTCAGGATGTAAATGTTGGTAATGTTTCCATCGACCCATTTGAATTGATGGCGGGTGATATTTCTACAGATGTGTCTTCTCTCATCAACAACCTGACTGAAACCGAGCGTGTTAAGGTTGATGAAGTATGGGTTGAAAACACAAGCAAGAAATGGTACAAGCCTTGGACATGGTTCCAGGAGAAAGGTCACTGGAAAGATGTTTACGAGGACAAAGAATATGTTGACGGAACCAAACTTGCCCAGCGCTTCTTTGCTCCGATTCAGGAACAGCTCTACGAAAATAGCAACAACGCTATCGAGTACGCTAAGGCACAGACCAAGAAAATCAAGCAGGACTTCTCCAAAAAGTTCGCTGAGCTTGATACCGTCTTGAAGAAGAAGCTTCAGGAGCTTGAAGATTGTGCAAACGACAACAAGAACGTTGAACGCAGAATCCGTGAATCCCAGGCCAAACTGAAATGGCTTGAAGAAATCCAGATTAAGACAAAAGCTATTCTGGATATTTAACGAGGTTATCATATGGTATCACAAGAATTCAAAGCAGCTGTATCAGATAAAAACTTACTCCGTACAAGGATCATGCTCAAGGATTCCTTTGTGGTCGATCCAACCTTTGTCCAGCTCGATGAAATGCTTTCTTACGCAAGAGTTTATCTTCCGGGTCTTTTTGTTCCATTTGATGGCGAATATCTTGAAAATGACGAAGCCAAGTGGAATGACAATGTAATGAATGAAGAATTGGTGCAGCTGGTTACTAATTTTTCCGAGACACGGATAAATCACTTGAAGAAAGTTGTCTCCAAAGCTCTGGAACCTGAAGCAGCAAAAATACGCCGAAAAAGGATGGAACAGTCTACTCGTCCGCCGGTTTCATCTCAATCCAACCCGCCACCGGTTAGCAGAGAATCCTCTCCATTAACCAGGGAAGCTAACCGTCGAAAAGCATTAAGAGTACTCCAAAATGAGGGCGGTAAAATTCAGGATATTATGACCGAGGTCAGCTCACGACACACTTGGAAACCAACTAATGTCGATGATATGGAGCGTGCTGCAAGAGAAATTCTTAGAGCAGCACAAGATTATAAGAATAATAGATAGGAGGTTCATCATGGCTATAACCAATGAATTTATGGAAGCGGTCCAATCCGGTAAAATGATGCGTGTGCGCATCATGCTGAAAGACAGCTTGTTGGTAGATCCCACCGCAGCACAGTTCGATGAAATGGAACACTATGCAACCGAAAAAATGGGAAATATTTATACAGAACACGATGGAGAAGTTCTAAACTTTGATGTTTCTTCTTGGAATGAAGATTATCTCAACCAACAAATGGTTATTGTTGTCAACTGTTTTTCTAAAGAACGAATTGACCTACTGAAAGGTATGGTACGTTTTCTTTATAAAGAAAAGGCAAATAAAATTCGTACTGAAGCAAACAACTCTCAATATCAAAGTCACATTACTCGGAAGCAGGTTGGAACGGGTGTCACTGTTGCTGGTGCCGTATTAACCGTTGCAGGCATCTGCACTTCCCATACTGCTTTGACTATCGGAGGTGTTGTTGTTGCAGCTGCTGGTATTGCTCTGATTGTAAGTGATAAGGGGGATGCTTAATGGAGAATCTTCCAGAGAAATTGCAAAATAATCCATCCGCTCCTACCCCATCATATACAAACATTACCGATGGCTATCAAGCAGCCTTAAAAGTTGTCGATGATGTAATTCTGAAGAATTATGTTTCGGAACTTTCCAGCATGGAAATTGTTCCATTGAGTAAGAGCGTACTGGAATCAAATATACGGGACAATGTTCGCTTTTTCAAAATCACCGAAATGGTCTATGAAAAAGATGAATTGGCAACTTACAAATTTGCAAGTGTATTTAATGCTTTGTCCATTACTGATAGCGCAGTTTTCATAATTATAGATAGCGATGGTGTCAAAACAGATTTCTACATGGGCGTTCGCTCTCTGGACGAATATAGAACCATAAGCTCACTGAAGAACACCGTAGAAAACGCAATGAAAGGTCAATTTCCCGGCATAAAGACTTTTGACGATTATACTGTCGAGGATATGGAAGCAATACTCGACAAAATTAAAGCTAAGAGTATTTCTGCGGTTTCTTGCGTTGCCAACAATAAAGCACATGAACAAACTTCTAATCAATCCTTCGTACAAGGTTTGGAAAAACTTGTTTTGTCCATGCAGGGCGAAAAATACACTGGTATCATCATTGCAAATGGTACATCACAAGCCCAGTTACGGGAATTACGCAAGGGATATGAAACTGTTTATACTCAGCTTTCTGCCTTTGCTACCACACAGGTAAACTACACAAGCAATAATTCCTTTAACTATTCTGTTGCAGAAACTAACGGAAACAGTCATGCCAAAACCCATACTGATAACCGCTCTGAAACTCAGACAGAAAGCAAGACACAAGGATCTTCTGCTTCGCATTCCGTATCCAAAGAAAGTGTTGCAGGAAAGACGATTAAAGGAGTTGCTTCTGCTGCATCACTTCTCGGTGCTGCACTTGCCCCCGTTACCGGAGGTGTAAGTTTAGCCGTTGGTGGCGTTGTATCCGGTGGACTTGGTATGTTAGGCTCTGCTATCAGTAAGAATGTTTCTGACTCCACATCATCTAATGAATCCATTAGTCAGAGCTTTTCTTCTGTCACGGGTTCCAGTGACGGAACAACTGATACCGTCAATTATGGTATTTCAAAGACAGAAGGATACACGAAGGGTATTTCCGAGGGCATGACTCTTACACTCCATGATAAGTCCATTGAAGATACGCTTGAACGAATCAACAAGCAACTGAAGCGCATTGACGAGTTTGAAAGCCTTGGAATGTACGAATGTGCGGCATATTTTCTATCTGACGATCAGTATGCCGCTGAAGTAGCCGCTTCTACCTATAAAGCTCTTATGCGTGGAGAAAATTCCGGTGTTGAAATTGCTGCTATCAATTCCTGGGGACAATTCCAAAGCGAGAAAACAGCGATGCTTGCTCAGTATGTCAAGAACTTCATTCACCCCGTTTTCAAATACAACGGACCTGCGGGCAATATCGAAGTAACACCATGTTCTCTTGTAAGTGGAAATGAACTCGCTATTCACATGGGACTTCCACGCCGTTCTGTATGCGGTCTACCTGTAATTGAACACGCTGATTTCGGAAAGGAAATTGTCACCTATGATGGTGCTAAGTGTTCAACCGGTATTAACCTCGGTAAAATCTTCAATATGGGAAGTTCCGGAAACAGCAAAGTTTCTCTCAATGTTAATAGCTTAGCCATGCATACTTTCGTCACAGGTTCTACTGGTTCCGGTAAGAGTAACACTGTCTACGAAATAATTCGCCAGCTGGATAATTTTGGCGTAAATTATATGGTCATTGAACCGGCAAAAGGAGAGTATAAGAACGTATTTGGAATGCGTCCGGACGTTCAGGTATATGGAACGAATCCTCAATACACCAATCTTCTTCGGATCAATCCGTTTAAATTCCCGAAAGGAATTCACATATTAGAACATATTGATCGGCTGATTGAAATATTTAATGTTTGTTGGCCAATGTACGCTGCAATGCCTGCTGTTCTCAAAGATGCTGTCCTACAAGCCTATGAATCTTGCGGTTGGGATTTAGCAGAATCACAAAATAAATACAGCAATAATCTTTTCCCGACCTTTGCTGATTTACTGAATGAACTGGTTGCCGTTATTCAAAGTTCAGCTTATTCCGAAGAAGTCAAAAGTAACTACACCGGCTCCTTGGTTACACGGATCAAATCTCTTACCAATGGTCTCTATGGACAGATTTTTGCGGCTGATGAAATCAATAACAGTGAACTATTCGACAAAAAAGTTATCGTAGATATTAGTCGTGTGGGTTCCACTGAAACGAAATCTCTTATTATGGGCATCCTAATTATGAGGCTAAGCGAACACAGAATGTCTACTTGCAACGACATGAATGTGCCGTTACGCCATGTTACGGTTCTTGAAGAAGCACATAACATACTTAAAAGAACATCCACTGAGCAAAGCACTGAAGGAGCCAATGTTGCTGGTAAATCCGTAGAAATGCTTTCCAATGCCATTGCAGAGATGAGAACTTACGGTGAGGGCTTTATCATCGCAGACCAGTCTCCGAGTGCTGTGGATATTTCTGCAATAAGAAACACTAACACAAAAATCATAATGAGGCTTCCTGACGAGCAGGATCGTAGGCTTGCTGGCAAATCCGCAGGGCTTAAGGATAATCAGCTGGATGAAATCGCCAAACTACCCAAGGGTGTTGCAGTTGTTTACCAGAACGACTGGCTTGAACCAGTTCTTTGCAAGATAGAAAAATTCCGTGGAGAAGAACATCGTTATCAGAGAGATCTCCAAAACTGCACCTCTTTCTCTTGTGATAAATCAACGACGGTTATTCAGAACCTGCTGAACAAGACCGCTGGTGAAAAACTCGATATGAATCTCAGCGAATTGTCTGCATTGATAATCGGCATGGATATTCCATCTCGCACAAAAATCTCTGCACTAAAAGCTCTTAGAACGAATGGTGCGTGTACCTTAGCTGACATCAGCCCTGTAATATACGATTTAATCTGTTCCCCTTCTATTGAAAAGGAAGCTGAAGAAGCAGACTCCATTGAAGAATGGAAGAATGTACTGATATATGCAAATAATTCTGCGTTAGCTGACTTGGATGAACAAGACCAAAATACTGCCGTTGAGTGTATCTTGCGTGAACAAATTGAACGCTTTGGTAAACCATCAGAGTATTTGGACACATGGAGCAGTTTTCTCAAGGGAGAGGTGATGTAATGAATCCTTTTGGAATTAAAGAAGTCCAAGAATTGGCAAAGACATCAAATGAAGTAAATAATAAAACGAAAGCCTTTGAAAATAGCAGCAAAGAAGTGAAATCGCCTCGTCATATTCCAACTATTAACGAAGGATTGGCAGGGCAAACATACCCTGGTACAGATGTTAAGTATCGAAAACATACGTTTATGCTTAATGGCGAAAAGGTAGAAGGTGTTTTCCCTGTGTTTGATAGCAAATTCGATACCCGCTTGCCAAAGGATTTGAGAAATGCATCTGATACAGAGCAGTTCAAATACTGCACACAACAGTTGGCAAAGAAAATTGAACAGGACCCTGAATTGGCAAAACAATTTACACCTCGTCAGCTGGAACAAATAAAAAATGGCGAACCTCGAATTTCTGGCTTAACTTGGCATCACAATGAAATTCCTGGTAAAATGCAACTTGTAGACGCAACCGAACACAATACCTGCCGTCACACTGGTGGACGAAGCATTTGGGGCGGCGGTTCGGATTGCAGATAGGAGGATAATATGAACATCGAATGGAAATATAAAATCGAAGTGGCAAACACAGATGTATTTGCTGAAATTGAAAAAGAGCGACATATTTCTTTTCCGAATGAGTTGAAAGAGCTTATCATCGAAGCAAACGCAGCAACTCCAGCAAAATATAACTTTATGGCAGGTAGTGTTGAAAAAGCTCTTGGCGCAATACTATCTTTCAACCGGAACGAAGCTGATACGGACTCTGTTTTCGTAGCTTTAAGTGTTATTTCTGACACCAATCTGTTGCCTTTTGGAATTGACCCATTTGGCAATTATATCTGTTATTCCTTGAAAGATAAATCCGTCGTATTTTGGGATCATGAGACAGATGGTATTACCGCTGTAAGCAATAGCCTTTCTGCATTCCTCGAATCACTGTATTAAATGAAAAAACAGCCACGGTCTCACTCTAAAAATGGAGTGGTGGACCGTGGCTCTTTTATGCGATCATCGCTGTTCTGCTCGCTGTTGTTTTTTTTCTTCCTCCTGCTTTTTGCGGTCGATACCCAAGATGTGCTCAACCGTCTGCTTGGCAATCAGATATTCCTGCATCTCTTTCTTGACATGACGATATTCAGCGTAGGCTTGTTTTTTCTCAACCAACAACCGGTTAAACTCCTCATGTAATGCCTGACGGGAAGGAACCTTTTTCCCATCCAACTGATCAAAGGCTTGCTTTGCCGCCTTATGGAGCATCAGCTCGTCACGATGTTCGTCAAAGAACTTTTTGCTGTACCCGGACTTGCGATATGCTTCGTAGGTCTTTCTGGTCTTGGAGTAATTATTGATGTGCGTCTGCAATGCTCCAATCTCAACCATCCGTTTCTCAGCCGCCTTAATGGAATCGGAAAGTTCAGAAAAGCGAGAGGTCAGCTTATCCGTAAGGGCAACCAAATCCTCATAACTGTCCACGCCTTTTTCTTTCAAAAGGCATACTGTCCTGGCAGCTTCTTTGCGGTTGTATTTCTTTGCCCACTTTTCATAGCCAGCCGATTTTCCTTCCGCCATCTTAGACTGTATATCAATGAGAAGGTGGAACTGCTTCTGTTCGGGAGCCTGCCGGAAACCACCCTTAGACTTGTGCAGGCTTTTCCCGGAGATAACGGCACGGATTTCTTCCTCACTATACCCTTCACCCAGAGAACGCAGGCGAATAAATCGCTTCTGCTCCTTTCCCCGGAACGCAAGCTGTTTTCCATCCTTAAACTCGAACCCCAAGTTGGCAAGAGCCTGAACAAAATCTTCAAAACTCTTAGGCTTCTCTTTGAGTACCGAGTCGATAGCTTCGCAAAGTTCGTCACGCTGAGTTCGCTTTTTCGGGAAAACCGTTCGTTTCTGACGCTCCCGGTAGGGCTTCGGTGTGATGATAGAAAGCCCATGCTCCGCACACACACGATCACTCAGCTTTTGAATCGCCAGACCGGAAAGAAAGAAGTTATTGAACTTCCGAGAGCAGTCAATGGATGTCGAATTATAAATGATGTGATTGTGTATATGGGCCTTGTCGATATGGGTTGCAACAATGAAAGCATGGTTGCCCTTCGTCCAGCGCATTGCCGTTTCGTAGCCCACTTGATTTGCTTCTTCCGGGGTTACTTCTCCGGGCTTGAAGGACTGGCGTATCTGATAGGCGATGATGTTATTCTTTTGCTGTCTGCCGGTGATATGCTGATACTGCCTTTTGGAAAGAAGAAATTCTTCATCAGCAGTTTTGGGATCACACTCATAGGAGCTGATAAATTCGCCGTCATTTGTTTTTTCAGCATTTTGAGAGTAGTCGGTGCGGTCAGCAAGACACTGAGCCACAGTTTTTCCTTTGTTGATATGAAGTGCAATCAAGCGTGTAGCTGCCATTTCATCACCGTCCTTTTCAAACAGAAAAGCCACCCGGAGGTGACTTTTCTGTAATCGCTATTTATTCTTTTTAAGAACGAAGGAATTGCCCAAGATATTCGTTCAAGTTTTCTGCTTTAACTACCAACCATACCAAACCGAACAGTGCAAGGAATGCTGCCAGCCCCATGCCGGCGAGAATAGCCAAATTTGTCCACATAGACTGCACGATGCAATAAATAGCACACCCGATAATGATTAGTAACAGTAGCCCAATGATATAAGAAGAAATATTCGTGAGCAAATTGCCCAGAACGCATACTAATTTTACAATCAACAGCACAGGAAGTGCCAGCACTTTCAAAATCATCTTCATAGGAACAACTCCTTTCTTCACTTATATTGTACATCCAGCAGCAAAAACACGCAATGATGTCGCTGCCTATGTAAGCCGCAGGAAATTCCTGCAGCTCTCACCTAATCGGTGAAACTATTGAATGCTTGACAAATGCACCAGAACGTCTTTCATACCATCCCAGATTTTATCCAGGCGCTCCTGCAGATCTTTGATGTCGGCTTCGTAGATATTGCCGGTCTCATTTGCACGTTTGGCATATTGGTTCAGGTTATTACTGCATCTGCGGAGGAGAGAGACCAGTTCTTTTACATCCTGCAAATCAAGATTGATGCAGTAACCATCCAGCGCCATTTTCCTGAGATAAGCCCCCATACTTCTGACACCAATTTCCTCCATCTTCTGATGAATACGCTCAACTTCTTCTTTAGACGCAAGAAAGTGAACATCCTGATCTCTCTTTGCCATTACAACACCTCCTCGTGATAATCAGTGTGCCTATTTGCAGGAGGAATGGACTCTGACTTTTCCTTCAGGTCAGCCAGGACAGAGGGGCGATCTGAACTGCTTCTCTCTTCATGGCTTTCCACGATATCTTCCATATTCAAGGCCGCATCCAGCTCTGCCAGCCGTTGACTTTTAGCAACAAGCTCCGCTTCCTGGGGGAAAGGTTTGCCCAGCTCTGCTTTTGTTGCTTCCTGCTGATTTTGCAGGTTGGCCAACTGTTCTTTTGCGCTCTCCAACCGTTCCGGAATACCGGCAAGTGCATTATCCAGACGAATAAAATTACCTCTGGTATCTGTACCTAAAGGTACACGATGGCTCATGGCACCCTTCAACACAATATCAAATTCGTGTCGGAAACTGTCGAAGGTCAGTTCCATCTGAAACCCACGATAATTACCGATAGGAACAGGTTCTGTTGCTTTCGTCTCCTTGCATACAGCCAGGATTGCTTCACCGGCATCCTGCTTTTCATCGTAATGTCTGCCTTTAATTTCAATGCCACAGAACCCGTCCGTGATTTGCGGATGTTTTTCTACTGTCTGAATATCAGCTTCATAACCATGGATATACCCGGTATGCTTCTCGATCTCGGCCGGGAAGTATTTCAGGAGTTTATCCTCCATACGATACTGCTGGCTTTGATGGTCAGCTTTCAGCACTTTCAAGCGGGCAACATCAATATCTAAATCCATCTTTTCTTTGATAAGAGGATTCCCGGCACACAACGCCTTGATTTCTGCGTAGGATAGAGCCTGCTCGTCCACATCGTCACAGGAGCGAACCGGCGATTTGGAGGTCATAATCTGAGAAATGAACTTCTGCTTATTCTCAAGTGTCTGGTACAAATACGCATCAAAGGTTCCTTCGGTAACATACTGATAGACCTGGACTTCTTTGTTCTGATTGCCCTGACGGATGATACGACCATTTCTCTGGGTCATGTCTGAAGGTCGCCAGCCTACATCCAGATGGTGAACCGCCACCAGTCTGTCCTGGACGTTTGTACCGGCACCCATCTTCTGGGTACTGCCCAAAAGGACACTCACCTGACCGGAACGAACCTTGGCAAACAAATCTTTCTTTTTGGCTTCGGTATCGGCATCATGGATAAAGGCAATCTGTTCTGCCGGGACGCCGTTTGCCATCAGTTTTGCTTTAATATCATCGTACACGTTGAATGTTCCGTCTTTCTTCGGAGTGGAGAGGTCACAGAACACCAGCTGCGTCAGTTTATCCGCCCGACCTTCTTCATAGATACGGAGAATATTTCCAACACAAGCGTTAAGTTTACTGTTAGGATCATCAGGCAACATCGGGTTCATCAGTCGCTGATCCAGACCAATCTTTCTACCGTCGCTGGTAATCTTGAGCATATTGTCCTCGGATGGATCAACAATACCGGCATGAACCGCCGCAGCTCGTTCGGAAAGCTCTGCAACCATTTCTTTCTGGAAGTCAGACGGCTGCACCACAACAGTCTCAAATTTTGCATCCGGGACTGGTAAATCCAGCTGGTCAGAAGTCTTGATGTCCGCTACTTCCTTGAACATATTCATCAATTCAGGAAGATTGAAGAACTTAGCAAATCGAGTTCTGGCACGATAGCCAGTTCCCTCAGGGGCAAGTTCAATCGCTGTTGTTGTTTCACCAAAGGTGGAGGCCCAACAGTCGAAATGGGTTAGATTCTTTTTCTGGAGTGTTCCATATTGCAGATAGCGCATGACTGTGTACAGTTCCGTCATGGAATTGCTGACCGGAGTACCAGTCGCAAAGACAACGCCACGCCCACCGGTAAGCTCATCCATATAACGGCACTTCATAAACATATCGCTGGACTTCTGAGCTTCCGAAGTGGAGAGACCTGCTACATTACGCATCTTAGTATAAAGGAACAGGTTTTTGAACGCATGGCTTTCATCTACGAACAGTCTGTCAACGCCCAACTGCTCAAAAGTGATTACATCATCCTTTCTTTCTGTTGAAGTCAACTTATCCAGTCTGGCCTGCAAAGACTTACGGGTTTTCTCCATCTGTTTGATAGTAAAGTTTTCGCCACGCTGATATTTAAGGTCTGCGATTGCATCTTCGATCTCATCGATCTGCTCTCTCAGCTGTCGCTCCTGGCGCTCAGGAGACAGAGGGATTTTCTCAAACTGGCTGTGACCGATAATAACCGCATCGTAATCGCCGGTAGCAATTCTGGCACAGAACTTTTTGCGATTTGCCGTTTCAAAGTCCTTTTTTGTTGCCACCAAAAGGTTCGCACTCGGATACAGACGTAAAAATTCATTTGCCCACTGAAGGGTCAAATGGTTCGGTACTACAAACATGGATTTCTGGCACAAGCCAAGGCGCTTACTTTCCATAGCAGATGCAGCCATTTCAAAGGTTTTTCCAGCGCCGACTTCGTGTGCCAGCAAGGTATTTCCGCCATAAAGCACATGAGCAATGGCATTTTTCTGATGCTCTCTGAGCGTAATATCAGGGTTCATACCGCCAAAACGTATATGGCTACCATCGTATTCACGAGGTCTGGTAGAATTGAAAAGCTCGTTGTACTTGGTAACAATGGCTTCACGGCGGCGAGGATCTTTCCATATCCAGTCCCTGAACGCATCCTTGATTGCCTGCTGTTTCTGCTGGGCAAGGGTGGTCTCTTTCTTGTTCAGGACACGCCTTTGCTTGCCGTCAGGATCTTCGATGGTGTCATAGATACGAATATCTTTCAAATTCAGGGTTTCTTCCAGAATACGATAAGCATTGGCACGGTCAGTACCATAGGTCACATACGCAGCTACATCATTGGAGCTTGGTGAACTTTTTCCGGTGATACGCCACTCGGCAGTCATTTCAGAGAACTTAACCTCAATGCTTCGGCGCAGATAATAAGGGGGCTCAAAGGTGTCCTCCATAAACTCCTGAATATAAGCGGGGTCAATCCAAGTAGCACCCAGACGGACATCAATTTCAGAAGCGTCCAGGTCTTTCGGTTGAGCTTTTTCCAGGGCCTGCACATTGACAGAAAAAGCCGGGTCTCTGTTTTGCGCCATTTGTGCGATACGCAGTTTGCTTCTTACATCACCTGAGAGGTATTCATCAGCGGTCTGCCAACCGGCTTCCGGCTCATCAGGGGACATTGGATCTTTGAAAATGACACCACGCAGTTCGGTAGTGATGGTATCGTATTCGCCAGGTGTTCCGAGTAATTCTGCCATATACGGCAGATCAACACGACCACGCTCACCAATGGAGATTGCCAGGGCTTCAGAAGGAGTGTCTACACTGGTCACTCTACGCTCCGGTTTGATTGTTCGCTTGGTGAACATATCTGCCTTGCTTTTCAGATTTCCGTCCTCATCAACATTCTCCAAAGAGCAGAGAAGGTAATAGGACGAGTCATCCGCAAATGCTTGACCGTTGACACGGGAATTGATAAGGCCATTCTTGGCTGTAAAGGCATCGTAGGCTTCGTTCAGTTCCTGCTGCTTCTGTGCGATCATCTCGTCCGGGAAGTCCTCAAGCTGATATTCAATCAGCTCATTGACAATGCGGCGCAGTTCCACCATGCCGGTCACACGCTCTTTTGCCTTGTCATTCAAATCAAGGTGACGCATGACGGAATTCTCACGGAAATAAACCTCACCATCGACAACCGTGTACGAGAAGTTCTTCACATTGGGGTCTGCAGGTATCACATCCTGCTGTATTCCATGTTCATCCCCTTCAGAAAGTTCTACTGCTTGATAGGTGCCTTTTATATGGGAGACCGCTTCTTTCAGCTGGTCGGCCAAATCCGCACCTTCAATCGGGCGAACCGTCAAATCCTGCTTGCCGTACTGTGTGCTTTCTTCCGTCAACTCACCGAGAACCATTTCCGGGTGCTCCACAAAATAGCTGTTCATAGTAAAGCCATCCTGTGTCGTGTTCAGATGCACCCAATCCTGGTCAATGTCGATAGGATGATCACGTTTCTGCAGAAAGATGATGTCGGAGACAACATCGGTGCCTGCGTTTTTCTTAAAGGCATCGTTCGGCAGACGGATTGCGCCGAGAAAGTCAGCTCTCTGAGCCATATACTTTCTGGCATCCGAATTTTTGGAATCCATGGTATAACGGCTGGTTACAAATGCGACTATGCCGCCGGGTCTCACCTGATCGAGTGTTTTTGCAAAGAAATAATTGTGAATAGAGAACCCCAGTTTATCGTAGGGCTTATCTGACACACGATAATTACCGAAAGGCACATTGCCCACAGCCAGATCATAGAAATCCCTGCGGTCTGTCGTTTCAAAACCGGCAACGGTAATTTCTGCTTTCGGATAGAGCTTTTGGGCAATTCTGCCCGTGATGGAATCCAACTCCACACCATACAAGCGGCTGTCTCGCATACTGTCGGGGAGCAAGCCAAAGAAATTACCGACACCCATTGCAGGTTCAAGGATGTTGCCGCTTTCAAATCCCATCCGTTCCACAGCATCATAGATACCACGAATGACCGTAGGGCTGGTGTAATGTGCGTTCAGAGTGGATGCTCTCGCCGCAGCATATTCATCCTCAGAAAGCAGACTTTTCAGATTCTTATATTCCTCTGCCCAGCTGTCTTTATTGGGGTCAAACACATCTGCCAAACCACCCCAGCCGACATAATTCGATAAAATCTCCTGTTCCTGGGGAGTTGCATCACGTCCTTCTGCTTCCAACTGGAACAGGGTACGGATAGCAACCACGTTTCGGACATATTTCAGGCGGGGACTTCCTTCGCCAAGATTATCGTCCATAATGCGGTAGTTTTCCGCATGGACTTCAGGCTGTACTGATTTCTCCTGAAAGTCCGCTTCGATCTTGTCGATGACCTCATGCACCTCAGGATTTTCCCATCCATCCACCTTCGTGTAGTCCTGGACAATAGTATCCTGACCGTCCTTACAATGAATGAGATCCAGACTACCGGGGAACGGGCGTCTGGTATTCATCGCACCCAGAGCTTTCATCTGCGTAGACGGAAGCTCACGGTAGGCTCTCATCGCATCCTCGAAAGAGCCATATTCCTTGATGTCCAACGCACCACGCTTCTGAATATCTTCCACCACATAGAAGTGGTCAATAAAGTGTTCAGGTTCAAGAGCAACTTCGACGCTATTTGCGCCGAAGTTAGGTTCAGTAACCTGCGCATGAGCAGCTTCATCCGGGTAATCACCATAAACACGGAGATACTTTCGTTCCTGTTGGTCGAAAACAGCAGCACCATCGTATGCGAAGCCGTCACTTTCCATCGTTCCGTCCACATATCCCTGTGCAGCTTTTTCTGCTTCTTCCAGCGTTTGATAGTCCAGCTTTTCATCAAAACCATTTTCAAAATGATGATAGGCTACAACCAAATAACGGGGAGCCATACGATCTGCATAGCTGTCAATCGCTTCTTTTGTCAGCCATTCCGGTTTGTCGGGAAGCGCATCGTACAATTCACGCATTTTAGCGATTTGTGCATGTACATTGCCCGCCCACAGATGCTTCTCATTTCGCTGGCCTGCACCTAAGAAATACTCACAGTCAGTACGCAAGCGGTCTAAGAACTGATATTCAAAGCTGTAATCCTGTGCTCCAATTAACGATTCCTGTTCGGCTTCATCACTAACCTTTAGCACATTGTTTCTCTCGTCCAGAGAAAGCATTTGTTCAAACCGTTCTCGATTTTCTGCACGGAAAATAGGGTAAAGCAGAGACGGATCACGCAGCTGCACCTCTCTATCTGTAATCTGTTCCACAAGAAAGGCAGTATCCTCCAGATAAACCGTATCCCCACCCTGATAGTGCCATGCTACCGCTTCTGTAGCAGTTCCAGCTTCAGGTTCCGCAGATTGCAATGCTTCCATGGCAGCGACATTTTGGCGGACTTCTTCCAGATAATCATTGGCAAGCCATTCGTCATCAAAATATTCTGTCACACCTTCAGGATCGACATAATATGCCCCGGTTTTTTCATCCCAAATGGCATACTCTCCATCTTCGGTATCTACGACAGCAAAACGCTCGTCTCGATTTTCCAAAGCGTTGATCTGGGCATGTTCCTGATGAATCGCATCCTGATCAGCCAATTCTTTGGCTTCCTGCTCTGCTTGTTTCTGAGCCAGAACTTCCTCTGAGAAATAGCGCCCATGTTTGACAAGATCGTCTACACGGGCTGCAACCTGTACCCAGGATAACCTGACTTCCTCGCACCCAGGCTTTTTATATCGAATACCCTTGGCATCGTGATCCTGCGAGCTACCAGTTGAACCGGACAGCGCATGGGAATGTCCGCCGGTTCCATACTCCTTTTTCAGAAACTCAGCCTTTTCTTTCTGGGAGTGCGGTTCAAGGAAATAATCGTAAATGCGGTTTTTGCCACCAGAAAAGTTGCTTCCACCGGATAATTCTTCATTGATTTCATCATCGGTAATGAAGTATCCCACTACTGGCATATCTGTCATTTCGCTCTGGTATTCTTTGCGAGGAATCTCCATTTCGGTCAGCTGTGCCATGATGCGGTCAAACTTGTGGTAGTTAAAACGCATTAAACTATGGTCCTGCTTGTGGGCATCCAAGAACTCTGCGTACTGCTGGGTCAGAATGGAGCGAAATTGCGGATCTGCGAGCTGCTGTGTAAGCTGTACCGTTTCTTCCGGGAAACCACGGAATTTATCCTGGTGGAGAATAGCCAGATAGTTGCCGTCACGGCCTTTATCACTCAAATCATGGTAGAGATACCACAGAGACGCAGCAAGCTGATTGCGCTCAAATCCCTGTGCTTCCGCAAGCTCAACATTGGTTGCGAATTTGCCCTGATCTAAAAGGTGGCCAATGCGGTCAGCGGCTTCCGTCCAGGAAATGACCTGGGCTGTCTGGGTATATCGTGCTGAACGTCCCGTTGCTAAATGAATCCCGTCCTCAGCGTACCAGCACGAGATACTTTTACCATTTTCCTTAAACCCAAAACCGCCACGGTAGATACCCGGCAAGGCTTTAGCAATTTCTTCTACAGACTTTTGCTTAGCATACTCATTGACCACAAGCATACGGGCATTATCTGCATTGCTGCCCAGCATCAGAACATGGTCAATTTCGTCCTGAGAAAAAGAAAAAGCAGAGAACTGTCTGCTCTCTGCTTCATCTATAATTCTTATTTGTTCTTCTTCGGAAAGGAACAGGTTGAGGGTCAGCTGTTGATAAGCTCCGTCATCACTACTTCCTCGGCCTGCGCTTTCAGGCTGTTCATGTGCTGCACCCAGCCCATCTGATTGGTCTCTTTGTCCGGTGCCGGGTTCTTCTGCAGGTACTGGCTCATCAGCTGCTCCACTCTGCGGTGCGCTGTCTTGTCGATCTCCTGCAGGTGCGGGAACAGCTGCTCCGTCAAGATCAGGTCGTTCAACAGCATCGGATTGTTCTCCTGCAGGAACGCTCTGCGCATCCTGCCGTACTTGCCCAGGGGCTTCGTCTCCGGATGTTCCAGCTTCAGATCCGGGATAAAGTAATCCCCGTTCTGAGTGTAAGTCAATTCGTTCATCATAACTCTGGCTCCTTTCTGCCTGTCTATCGTGCTCATATTCTGTAATTGCTCTCTCAATTTCCGTGAACATCTGGGATGCAATCGTGCTGACCGCAGTACCAAGGACATTTGTTGTCTGTCTGGTATTGAAATCAAAGACGTTCATGAAATCTTCGTGCTCGAAGTAGTCATCCGGGTTCACTCCGCAGCGTGTGTACATAGCGTAAGTTACGCTTGCTGTGACCGCCTTTTTAAAGGACACTTCGATGTTATAATTATCATACTCCTCCAGGAAACTATTCTCAACGATGTCGAGCAACCGATTTTTGTATTCGTCCCAATAATCTCCTGCAAGAGAAACAGCAACCTGCTCCAGCTGATACTCTAAACCGCCATCAGCATTTACACCAAATGTTTTTTCCAGATCAACCTGCACTGACTCACGGTGTTCGTCCTTGATAATCCAAGGCTCAAGGTTAGGTGCTGTTCTGCGTCTGCCGGTATCAGCCACATCAAAAACATAGCGCAGATATGGCTTGTCGCTGTCCGTCACGAACAGGGCGATACCCTTGGAACCACGCCGAACATATCGCTTGAACTGGTCATTATTCCAAGCTTCATAGGGTTTACAGAAGGTAGCACTGGGGCGCTGGGCATAGATCATTACCTGTTCAGGATAGGAAAAATCGTAGTTTCGACCCATAGTGGTCAGAAAGGAAGTCCAGTTATCCTTATTGGCTGTAATGCGATGAATTGTTTCCCTCGCCATTCCCGAATAAAATCGCTCTTTAGCGTTCATCATAAACCTCCTTTTCCTTAAATATCAGGGCAGATACTCATTCCATCAAATTGTTCATCTGTCATGGCTTCTAACTTGGGAAGAATAGAGCATATCAAATTCAAAAGCTCTTTATCTTCACCGGTGAGCTGCCCTTTCATATCTTCTAATGTTGAAATCAGCCCCGGACGGTCGCCGGGGCTGTAAAGCATCATAATAATCAATTCGTCTCTTGAAAACTCCATTACTCCATCTCTCTTTCCTTGGGATGATGGGGAGTCTTACGGGTTGTATCAACGGCAGGCTGCTCCTTCAACTTCTCCAGAACGGAAGTTCTTTCTTCCAGTGCCGGAGCCTTGCCATTATTGATTACACCGTCAATCATCCCGTAATCGTCCTCTATAGCCATTTCTGCGTTCTTCAGATAGTTTTCCGGTTTCATAAAGTTGGGAAGCTCTACAAAGCCAATGGAATCCACGAAATGATATGATACTGTACCTCTGGTTTTCAATGCCACAATGTCGCTGACTGACAAACTGTGCCCCCGAAAATCAGAAGGGTGGTCAATATTGAATTTCTCATACAGACCCTCCAGCATCATATTCTGGTCAGTGTAAGGAGGGAGAGGGGCTGTATAGACCACTTCATAGTGGTCAAATTCAGGTTCCTTTCCCTGTCGGTGAAGCGAGGACATAGACTCAAATCGCTCCATAACAGTATCGTCTGTGCGGCGCAGCTGCAGGATGGCATAAGAGTCATTGCTGCTATCCAAAAAAGCGGTCAGCTTGTCCTGCGGGGCATCGTTTCCGGTTACTTCATTCCAACGTTCAATTTTCTCCTGAGACATTTTGTTCCTCCTTTTTTCTTTCTCGTCTGCGCTGGTTGACCTCTGCTAAAACCCTTTTCTGAGCTTCAGAACGCACTTGGGGCGGCACAATCCTGACCCATTTCTTTGGAAGGGTGTAGCTCAATCCGCCCGAACCGTTTTTTTCGCCCGGATATACCAGCTCTGGATATTTTTCATGCAGCTTTTTTAGCTGCATTTGTAATTTCTCGTTGTGGGTATAGATGGAAGCGTTACTATCTGCTTCGTTATAAAGAATAATGGTTTCACGTTCATATCGGGACAACTTCATAGGTTTACCTCTCAGGCTCTGTGCGCTTATGAGAGGGTTTCGCCGCAGGAGTGTGTTCCTGAATTTTTGCCAGCTGTTCACGGACGGAAGGTTTTTTCTCGCCTTTCTCCATGCTGTCAGGGAATAGCCTATCTAACGCTTCCATCAGTAAATTGGCTGACTTAGTGGCAGCTTCATCACGGTTATCGTCCACAATTTCAGAAAGAAACTTGTAATAGGCATCAGGGTTACCCATCATAAGATCAGCAGCCACCGACGTTTTCAATTCTTCCGGATCATCTACTGTGTCCATGAATTCATAGTGATGAAAGTCAGAAGCAAACGCCACAATGTCGCCCGCAAACTGACTGATTTCATTATTTCTGCGGTTCTCAGCCATCTGTACGAGGAATTTCAAATCTGCCTGTTCCCGTACATCCTCATAGACCATCGCTCTCAGTTCTCGATTGCCCAGATTGAAAGACTCCAGAATTTCTGTTCTGGCTTCGATCATGGATAAGTCAGGATTATCCAGCTGACCGCCGTCAATCTCGTTATAGTTGGAATCATAGAGTGTATAGTCGTATCCATCTTCATAGGTCTGTACGGCCAGAATCTTATCACGTCCAACCTGCCAAGCCGCTTCAAGCCCCATAATCTCAGGCTCTGCCATATAGGTAGCGCCGTTGCGCTCCATAATCTCTGCAAACTGACAGATATGGAACACGTTATAGCCGATCTGGGTATGATATTCGTCGATAAACTTGCACGGCTTCACTACCGTCTCATCGGGGTAATGAATTTGGATACAACCACCGTCAGGAACACGAAAAAGATCATTATAGTGGCTGTCAATAAATCGAATATCTTTGCCCTCAGGGTTAAACTCATTCATTACTTTTTACCTCCCTTTTCAAAATCCATGGAAAACTGATACTTTCCATTCTCATCCACGATCATCCAAACTGTCGCATCATATTTCTTGCCGGTCTTGGCAGAAACACAGCCCTTCAGCTTGACCTTACCGGATGTAAGCAGCTGCTTTGCCACGGTAGAATTCATGCTCTTGCCAATGGCAGCGAAGAAACGGTCATTCTTCCAGAGTGCGAATTTACACTCACGATCAGAACAGGAATAGCTTTTTGGCCTTTCAGTCACGGGCTTACCGCATACCGGGCATTTGCCCAGGGGCGTTCCGTCCTTGGGCATCAGCACCTCTGCACCCTTGACCTTTTCGTAGGTCTTAACCAGAGAAGTAACCATGTCGATGATCTCCTGCATGAAGTAGTCACCGGCATAATCGCTACGCTCAATAAGCATCAGTTTTTCTTCCCAATCGGCAGTCATGGACGCCGACTGAATCTGTTCGGGCATGACCGTTACCAGTGCCGTTCCTTTATGGGTAGGGATAAGATACTTGGCTTTCTTGTCGCCCTGACGCTCCAGGAATCCGATACGCACCAGTTTTTCGATGATACCGGCACGGGTGGCAGGTGTACCCAGACCTTTGCGCTCGGCTTCTTCGGGCATTTCATCGGCACCAGCCGTTTCCATGCTCTGGAGGAGTGTATCTTCTGTATAGTGTTTGGGCGGTGTGGTTTTACCTTCCTTGATTTCTGTACCGTTGACTTTCAGCTCGTCTCCAATAGAAACAGAAGGGAGGGTCTTTTCTTCATCGTCGATTTTTGTCGATTTGTTTTTCTTGACAATGGCTTTCCAACCGTCTTGCAGGACTGTCTTGCCTTTTGCAGAGAACTCAGCACCACCGCAGTTCAGTTCGATAACGGTCTCTGCGTATCGGTGAGGATCTCCCACAGAAACAAAAAGGCGGGTAGCAATCAGTTGCAAAATTGCAAGTTCTCCCTTGGGAAGCTCTTCCAAATTGCATTTCTGCAATTCTTTGGTAGGGATAATAGCATGGTGGTCAGTGACTTTTTTGCTGTTTATGACCTGCTTTATATTGATGGGAATATCTTTCGCACCATCTACCGGGATAGCAGAAAAAACCACTCGCACAAGTCCTGGCAGCATATCTGCCATATCTTCAGTCAGGTATCTGCTGTCGGTACGGGGATAAGTGACCAGCTTTTTTTCGTAGAGGTTCTGAGTGTAGTCCAACGTCTGCTGTGCCGTGAAGCCCAGCACACGGTTAGCGTCACGCTGCAAACTGGTCAAATCGTAAAGCGCAGGCGGCTTTTCCGTTTTTTCCTTGCGTTCTGCCTTTGCCACCTTTGCTGCGCTGTTTTCACAGGCTCTACAAAGGGTTTCTGCATCTGGCCTCCCTTTGAACCTTTCACTGGATGCCGTAAAGCCATCCATAGAAAGCTGAACTGTGAAGAAAGGTTCCGGCTTGAAAGCGGAGATTGCTGCTTCTCGCATAACGGCCATTGCCAGAGTAGGAGTCATCACACGGCCTACGTTCAGGGTCTGCCCGTAAAGTGTCGAAAAAAGTCGAGTAGCGTTGATACCAACGATCCAGTCGGCTCGCTCTCGACACAGGGCTGCTTCATACAAAGCATCGTATTCAGTTCCGGGCTTCAGATTTTCAAAGCCCTCCTGAATTGCAGAATCCTCCATAGAGGAGATCCACAGTCGTTCAAAAGGCTTTTTACAATGGCACTGATGATAAACCAGTCGGAAAATCAGCTCGCCCTCACGTCCAGCATCCGTTGCACACACAAGGCTTTCCACATCGCCCCTCGCCATGAGCTTTTTGAGAATGCCAAACTGCTTTCGAGTTCCTGCCGAGACTTCATACTTCCAATCATCAGGAAGGATGGGGAGGTCTGCATACGACCATTTGCTGTATTTGGCATCATAGGCTTCAGGCTGTGCCAGTTCTACCAGATGCCCTACACACCAGCTGACAAGATAGTCATTGCCCTCCAGGTATCCGTCCCCACGTTTATTTGCTCCCAGCACTTTGGCTATACTCTGAGCGACTGAGGGTTTCTCAGCCAATACTAATTTCATTTGCATCTGCTCCTTTCTTGACAAAATAAAAGCAGCCACACACTGTTGTGCATGACTGCTATGTAATATCTCAATTTAGTTTATGTTTCCGAAAAATAGGAAGTTATATATGTCTTTGCAAATATACCATATCTATTAGTTGTACACCGCCCTCATAAATTGGGTGGTCATAATTGTCAGTAAAGAAATTCGGAATCTTGTGAGATCGAACAAATCCACATTTTTCATAAAATGGTATCGTCAATGGACTATCACCTGTTCCAACCTGCAAAACAGAATATTCATCTGCATATTTACTGGCAAGAAAATCAATTAGTGCTTTCCCATAGCCCTTTCCTTGATTCTGAGGATCGACTGCAATATTTTTAATTTCAAGTATTCCATTATCTTCATCAGTGACAACACATTCAGCTTTTACATTACCATCTTCAAGTACATACATAGTACCTTTTTCAATATAACGGTCAATCATATTCTCCTGCTCATCAGCTAATAACAATAATGATATAAACTGCTTTTTATTCTTATCCACTTCTCTGATTTTCATATCCATCACTCCGTCAAACTGGAATTTGGTGTGTGCTTTATAAATTTTTTCCAATCCACTCAAGTTCGTTCATGGAATCCTTATTTTTTTCAAGTTCATCTCTGGCTGTTGCATAATATGATTTTTTGAAAAGCATATCCCATGAAAGATATTTTGCCATACAGTCAAACTGCTTATCAATCAGCTCATACTGGATGCTGCCTACGGGAGAACCACCTACAACAATTGTGCCAACTTTTTTGTTTTTTAACTGCAATCCACGGCAGTAGCACTTATCAATGATAAGTTTCAATTGTGCTGACATTCCCCACCAATAAACTGGTGTAGCAAAAAGAATCATATCTGCGGCAGCAATTTTATCAATGGTAGAATTTGTATCATCCTTATCGACGCATCCCTTAGAGCATTGACAGACACCACATCCCTTGCATGGTGCAATGTTGAGTTTGTCGGGTTCAATGATTTCAATTTTATTCTTTTCTGACGCTCCTTTTATAAATGCATTGATTGCTGCCAGCGTATTTCCTTTTCTGGCACTTCCATTAATGATTACAATTTTCATGCGTGTATCCTCCAACTTCCGATTTTAATGTCTCTATTATACCATAATGATACTATTATAAAAAAGGAAAAAGAGCTCCTTCGAGCTCTTTTGATTCAGTTCTGTAAACTTGAATTTGACTTGCCTATTTTCTTAAAATCTCATGTGGAGCTTCTATTTCATTTGCCAAGGTATGCTCTGTTAATTCTGACATCAATTTCAATTTTTTATTAATCAATGGTCGCATACAATTAGGAACATGTTCCTGATGTGCTCTGTGGATTGCTACACATTCCTTACAGTTTCCGTGATAACGACAGGCTTTCAGGCAAGGACAGTGATCTTTGTCTTTATACTCCTTACGAAATTCCGCTGCAAATTCTTCTTGCAGTCTCAGCCCCTCGACACGGTTTCCCTTATGAAATTCTACCATTGCATCCAGTTCTTTCTGGTTCCCTTCAATCTTCATGTTATTATAGCGCCTCCATTTCAACTATTCCTCATTTTCTGATAAATTCCGATTTATCTGTATCTCCATCACATCCTGAATATCTCCATCATTCACAACGCAAATGACGGAGATATTATCTTAAATACGGACATAGGCAGTGGCGGGACCAGCGCCGACTTTAGCGATATATCCGCTTTTAACCAAGTCTGTCAAAGTTCTTTCGACTGTCACTTTGCTTATATCCGGGCAAAGTTCCATGATTTCTTTTTTCGTAATTTTGCCGACTTTCTGATCTATCACAGCCTTAATTCTCTCCGGTTTTGAAAGACTGCGATTCTTCAGGTGTTCGACACGGCTCTCGAATTCATTATATGCTTTCAGTATAATGCCCAGGTAATACTTCACAAAAGGCTCATAACTGTTTTCACACTCATGCCAGCCGGTAGAACTCGCCTGAAGAGCCTCATAATAGGTTTCCTTTGTTTTTTCAATCAGCATTTCCATGCTGACATATTTACCAACAATGTAACCTGCTTTGTAGAATAACAGCAACGTAAGCAAACGGCTCATACGGCCATTCCCATCGTTGAAAGGGTGAATACAAAGGAAATCCAGAATAAACATCGGAATTAAAACCAGCTTATCAATACGATCCGCTTCCCATGCGTCCAGAAACCTGCTGCACAGCTCATCCATTGCATCTGCTGTCTGAAATGCAGGAACCGGAATAAACCTTGCCTTCTGATGACCTTCTGCATCCGTTTCAGCAATCACGTTGTCGGAGTTTTTATAGCTGCCGCCAGTAGCTCCCTGAGAATAGGAATATAAATCTCTGTGCAACTGCAGGATAATATTGGGACGAGGAGTTATATATTCATAGCTCTCATGAATTGTGGCAAGAACTTCTCGATACCCGGCAATTTCCTGTTCTGAACGGTTGCGTGGTTCTGCTTTCTGGCTTACCAATTCTTCCAGACGTTTATCACTTGTATAGATGCCTTCAATTCGGTTCGATGCACCTGTACTCTGAATAAGTGCCACTTCAAGAAGCGTTTTCAGCTCATCAATATTTGCTTCAAGAAACAACTCTTGCTTTCCTTTATGTTCATGGATACTCGCAACCATCTGAACGATTTCGGGCGTCAGAAGTTTCTCAGGTGCTTTTATATAATCAAAACTCCTCATGGCAATCTCCTTCATTTATGACTTATCTCCATCATTTTAGCACTAAATGAAGGAGATTTCAACGGGCATGATGGAGATATAATTCCATCTGCAATGATTATTATGCCATGATTGCGCACATAATAATCAATTTGTTATGTAAAAGCAGCCCGAAGGCTGCCCAGGCATCTGCCTGTTAAATATTAAATGGGTTCGTTATCGTCCTCATCCAAAGAATAATCTTCCTCTTCCTCATCGGTATTTTCCTCGGACTCGTCATAACCGTAATCTTCTTCACCATCTACATAGTCTGCATCCGGATCAGGCTTTGTCTGTTCTTTCTGCTTTTTGCCTTTGAGCTTCTTGAAAGCAAAGAAACCGCCCCCGGCAGCGAGAATAACAATCAAAAGAAGGGCAGGCATCATGTTGGGAGATGTCTTCTCCACCGGCTCCGGTTCGGTAACTACCGGTTCAGTTGTCGGTTCCGATTCAGGCTCTTTCTCAGGCTCTTCAACGGCAGGCGCATACTTTTCGGCTTCTTCTTCATCCATCAGATTGAGCAAATCAGCTTCATCAACCTGATTCAAGAAATGCACGGTCTGTTCACCCTTGTCGTCACGGTCAATGATGATATAGAAATAGTTGCCGTTTTTCGTAACCGCCGTGATAAACTGTTTTCCTGCTCCAGTAGGAGAGCCTACATCATCTACAAGGGTAAGATTGCCGTCTGGAGTCAATGCAGCATCGCCGGTTTCCATGTTCGCATTCTGCATAAACATATTCAGAAATAGAGCCATCATCGCCATATCCATACTATTGGCTTCTCCGGTAGATTCAATCACTTCCAGATAATCGCTGTGAACATAGCCAGTTTTTTCAGGCACCGTAACCTGATACCAGTCTCCATCTACTCCGATTACCGTAACTTCCTCACCGGGACGAAGCTGATCAATGACCTCATAATTCATACCGGCACCGGTTCGCACATTCAGACGAGAACCATCCGTGACCACTTTTCCATACTTAAGAGCTTCAACATCTTCTTCATCAAATGACCATTCTTCGCCATTATAAGAAAACACAATGCTGCCATCCTCAGAAACGGAAAAGCTATAAGGCGTTTCAGCAGCGTCCTGATCGTCGCTTTTCTCTGCATCCGTTTCGGCTGCTTCTGTGCTGGAGACGGATTCATCACCAGTATAGGCAAAAGCGGTGGTACTGAACGTACCCACACACAATGCAAGTGCCATCAGCACCGAAAGGATTTTACTCTTCATCTTCATAATGATTTTCCTCCTCGTTCATTGAATTGATTGTTTCAGGCTTCGGCACAGTATCTCCGACCATGCGAAGCAGTTCTGCAAGCTGGGCAGGAGTGAGATTGGCGGCATGAACCATATCATGGATCTCCGTATTTTCCTCCTCACGATACCTGCGTTCCAGCTCTTTGACCTTTTTATCCCATTCATCACGTTTTTTACGGGCTTTGGCAAGGTCAGCGCCAATCTTATCAAGTTTTACGCCCATAAGATGCTCCTTTCCTTATCGAATACGGCCCATGCAGTAATAGTGCTGTTGCCAATAGCTGGTCTCAATAGATGCGTAAGAGATGGGATTTCCGCAGTGGATCATCATTCCATTGCCAACATAAATGCCGACATGAGATGCCCCGGAAGTATCGTAGGTTCCCTGGAAAAAGATGAGGTCACCCGGTTTGGCTTCACTCTTTGGAATAATGTCGCAGACACCCATCAAGCCGTTTGCAGTCAATCGTCCAACATTCCAGCCATTTCCACAGTTGTTAATAACCCAGCTGACGAAACCGGAGCAATCGAAACTGGTACTCGGTGAACTGCCGCCCCAGACATACGGATAACCCAGATATTTCTCGGCTTCCCGTATCATGTTGGCAAATTTCTCGTCAGTCAGAGCTTCGCCCGGAATGTCATAGTCGGTATACTCTCCACTTGGTGATGCGTAGATGTCATCGCCAAAAAGGTCAGGACGATTACCTCTGGTTTCCAAAAGCAGGCGATAACGCTCCATCTGATCTTCAGACAATCCTGCATTTCCGATGACCATATTCAAGCCCTTGTTTACCAGCTTTACATTCAGGATATAATACTCATACTCGACCTCAACCTCATATTCGTATTCTTCCGTAGTGGTTTCGCCGGTCTCAGGATCAGTAGAAGTTGTTGTACCGGTTCGGGTTTCTGTCCTTGTTCGGATTTCAACTTCTTCTGTCAAAGTCAGCTCATACTGCCGGTCAAACAGCCATTGGAGTGTACTTTGCACTTCCTCACGGGTGTAATCCTCAAACATGACAGTCAGATATGCTGCCAGCTCATAAGGATTGTGATTGATTTCGTCCAGCTCATAGCGGTATTCATCATAGCCGCTGTGCGTTCGTTCAATGTTGCTGATTTTGCTCCTCAAAGCTGCTTCCAGTGCTTTGTAATCATCATTCGCCCCGATAATATCCTCATCTTCTGCGGTGAATGAGGTTCCCAGCACCACATGAGTACCGCCCTGGAACATGGCAGAACAAGAGGAAAAGGCACCGGCAATCAACATGAACAGCAGACCGAAAAGCAACACGACGATTATTACCTTGGAATGTGAAGTAACAAATTCAGCCAGTTTCTCCGAGAGCTTCTTGGTCTCTTTTGCCGCCTTTTCTGCACCTTTTGATGCAGCGGAAGACGAACCAGCAACGCTCTTTCCAGCTTTGGCAGCTGCGTACTCTTTCTTAATTGCCTGTTTCTGTCTCCACCGGGAAAAGGGATTGGAAGATGCGTCTGGATTATCCTTCTTGAATTTCTCAAAAAGGGCATCTACATTTGCTGCATCTGATTTTTCTACCAGCTTATTTGCCTTGTCATAGGCTTTCAGTTTTTTACTGTACACCGCATGATCGACAGTGTATGCGGCTGTCTCCAGAGCTTCCTCGCTCTTGTGGACAGCCTGAACACCTACATTATCATCTTCATGCTCTGAAACAGCCTGATGCACCTTGGAGCTGACAGTAGCCGCTGATGCACGGGTAATCAAATGCTTTCCCTTGGAGGGCTTATCCAGATCAACATCAACTTTTGCCTTGTCAAAACGCAGCTTTGCTTTTCTGGATGCGGAAACATCCGCTTCACTGCGCAGTTTTTGGTGCTTCTTCTTTGGAGAGACCTTATCAACTGCTTTTTCCGCTTTGTCCGCAGCTTTTTCCGCACGGTCAGCGGCTTTTTTCACTTTGCCATCGGCAAGGTCATCCTCCGTAAAACGGAGACGGGTTGGTTTCTTCGCCATGCGTTACGCCTCCTTATCATCCACCACCTCAGACAATTTCGTGGTCATAATACGGTACAGCTCAAGGTCAGTCGGGAACCTATCAACGAACGGCAGAATAACATTGCCGTAAAACAAAAGCCCTTCACCTTCACCGGAATGGGTAACGTAGGAAAGCTGGTGCGGGCTGATATTCAGCTGTTTCGCCAGAATCTGTCTGTCACCGGATGCCTGATTCAGCATATAGATGAAGTCGCTGTTTTATAGTGATAGGTAAGCCCCTGATATCATCTCAGGCTTTTCCCCCACTTCACACC
>CDZN01011508.1_pt1 | contig 39909 bp, 25 predicted proteins | sample 557701 | NCBI WGS metagenome assembly CDZN01 (sample SAMEA3182089, study PRJEB8094) | gut metagenome | biome: human; feature: gut; material: Stool; isolation source: human stools | place: Canada | collected 2013-02-04 | reverse complement strand
ACTTTGAGTCATGGCATGATACGGATGCCGACCAACCTCAATTTCTCAATCAGATACATCATCAGACCGAAGAACTAAAAAGCATATTTTCCAAACAGGAACGCCTTGCCATGGCAAGACAGGAAATACAAGCTTTAAAAATAGAGTGGCAACATTATCTGCAAGAGTTCGGAACAAAAGAATTTACTCTCCAACAACGGAAAAATTCCAGTTCGGCAGACCTTCTGAATTTATGGAATGAATGTCAGCAATTTGCAGAAAAAGAACAATCATCAAGTCTTCGGGGAATAGTAGCTTTTATTCAACGGTTGAAATGGTTATTCTTTAAATTCAGGAGCAAAACGATTTGTAAAATCCCTGATAAAGGTTTCTATAAACGGGAGATGAGTTTGATTATCGCCGACTTCCAAATCTTATTCTACCAAACAAAGTATGCAGAGCTGGAAGTCGAAATAGACACATTAGAAAAGGAGCTTGCCAACAAAGATGCAGCAGAAATGGCTAGACAAATGGCCGATACATCAATGAAATATCTAAAGAATCAGTTATTTCATACCTATGGCAATAATCATGACAAGCCCATCTTTACGCTCCCTGATCTAAAAAATAATTGGCGAGAGGTACAAAAAGAATACCCTATTATATTAAGTACTACCTTTTCATCATTAAGCAGTCTGCAACGAGATGCCGTATATGATTATATCATTATGGACGAAGCATCACAGGTTTCCGTTGAGACCGGAGCTTTAGCCTTGTCATGTGCTAAAAATGCAATCATTGTCGGTGACACCATGCAACTTCCCAATGTGGTCACGGAAGAAAATAAGGAAAAGCTAAACTTTATCGCTAATGCGTGCCTGATTAAGCCGGAATATGATTGTGCCAATATGAGTTTTTTGCAATCCATCTGCAAAGTTATTCCGAATATACCGCAGACCTTGTTACGGGAACATTATCGATGCCATCCCCGAATTATCAACTTCTGTAATCAGAAATTTTATGGTGGAGATCTTGTCATCATGACACGTGATAAAGGAGAAGAGGATGTCATTTGTGCCATACGGACAGCCAAAGGTAATCACTCCCGCAGTCACATGAATCAACGGGAAATAGATGTTATCAAAGAGGAAGTACTACCAAGTCTATCTTATGAAACAGATGAAATTGGCGTCATAGCTCCATATAACAAACAAGTAGATGCAGTAAAATCCGCACTTGAAGAGGATATTGATGTTGCAACAGTCCATAAATTTCAGGGAAGAGAAAAGGATGCTATCATTATGACCACTGTCGACGATGTCATCACTTCCTTTTCCGACGATCCCAACCTGCTCAATGTTGCTGTTTCGCGGGCTAAGTCACAATTCTATTTAGTCGTATCGGGAAACGAACAACCCAAAGACTGCAATATCAGCGATTTGATTGCTTATATCGAATATAACAATGGCACTGTTTCCACCAGTAAGATTCATTCTATATTCGATTATCTATATGAGCAATACACAGATGCCCGAATTGCCTATTTGAAAAAACACAAGAAAATATCCGAATACGATTCCGAGAATCTTACATTCGCCTTACTTGAAGATATTCTGAAAGAGAATATCAATATGCGTCATTTGAATACCATTTGCCATTTACCACTCTATATGTTGATTCAGGATTATTCTCTATTGAATGAAGAGGAAAGCAAATATGCTGCAAATATAAATACTCATATTGATTTTCTAATTTATAATCGTGTGAGTAAACAACCGGTATTGGCTATTGAGACGGATGGTTATACATTCCATAAATCGGGTACAAGTCAATCAGAACGTGATATTAAAAAGGATCGTATTTTAGAGTTGTACGGAATTTCATTGGTGAGATTGTCTACTATTGGTAGTAATGAGAAGAAAATTATTGGAGATAAGTTAAGTGAAGTATTACATTTACATTAGAATAACCATCTCAAACCATAATTATATTTAACGTACACTCTCTTACCCAAATCAATATTCAGATTAATATACAAAAAGATAAAAAGGCTTCCATTATTACGAATCAGAAGAAATACAAGAAGATGCAACTATCTGAAAAATTCAGATAGTTCAGTAAGAGGAAAAAGAGTTTTATCCCGAACGTCAAAACATAACTTTGAGAATTGTACTTTGCATAATCACTAAACTATATCGCACGTTTCATTACTCAATCAATACGATAAGCGATACATAAAATAATATTTATATTGCTAAATTTTCCCATTTACAGGGTCATTTACAGGGTCTTTACAGAGTCAAGTTCTAAATCAATATAAAAAATACGGTCCTGCCGACCCGTTGCATTACATATCTATGCCGAAGCCTAGGATACAGTGGGGGCATTAACCCTCCACACGGGGACAGAACCGTAATATCGCGAAACTACGAACATATTAAAATATGTTCGTAGTCGTTTACGACTAAAGGCTCCTTGGCTTTCAGTCGGCAAAATAGACATGTAATGCCCTACAAAGATAAGACTATTTCCTTATAAAGCCAATAAAATCAATGTTTTATTATAAAATAATGCAGAATGGTATATAAAAATCTCAATAAAAAGATACGACCCTGATCCCCCGCTGCATTACAAATCTATTAGCCGCAGCCTAGGATATGAGTGGGGTAATTAACCTACCACACGAGGAACACAGAGCCGTACTATCATTAACTGCAAAGTATATATACCTGCAACTGACGACAACTAAGGATCTCCTAAGACATATAAACGACTTAAATATTGTAATGCAATACAAAGGTGAACATAAAATCCGAGAAAACCAAAGCACCAAGCATTATTCTTATAGCAAATGCACATTATATATCGCCTAAGATAAAATGACTGATATTTTAAAGAATTGAATCTAAACAGAAAAATCACCTTTGAAACACAATGTAACAAAGGTGATTTATTTGCACTAATTTCATTTCAAGATATTATTCCCGAAAGCTACTCTTTATTTTTCTGCGGTACTTCAATCCCCTCCGGCCATATAGCAGTTGTATAAGCCACAGCATCATTTCCATTACCGGTCAAGTCTTTTGCAATGTTATTTCCTTTACCTTCGTTGAACTTCCAGTAAGCTTTCAAACCAGTAGTTTGGGGATCAACATCATACATATTCCTGTAAATTTCTTCTTGTGAACGGAGCACATTCCATATACGTACTTCACAAATCTCTCCATTTAATTGCCGACTCATATCGTCGGGGTCTCCATAAGAGTGTCCTATCTTAAACATAAAGTCTCCTTTCTTCTGTTTTCCAAGGTTTATGGCTTCCCCATTTCCGTAATCGTCAACGCGGCTCTGCTCTTTGCCATCTACATACATAATAGCAGCTTTTGTCTCCGTGTCATAAGTAACGGCAACATGATACCACTCACCAGGTTGCAGCAGTTTACCATCATTGGCATTTGGAAATTTCATTTCATTAGCCGCAAATTGCAATTGCTGTCTAGGAAAGCCAGAATCACCAAAACGTAACAAACAATATTGCTCAATACCCATAATGGATGAGATTTCGGTAAGAGGATCAAATCTATTCACTCGAACAACAGCTTCGAAAGTAAGTTGCTTCAATCCGTTTACTACATTAGCAGTAGGACTACCGGCAACAAATCCCGGTATCTCAAAATAATTGTTAGCAAGACTGACAGCAGTAGTTATAGCACTGGAACGACGCACTATGTAACAGATATTTTTAGATCCGCCCAATATACTCATCCCTCCTGATGCTTCTCCAATAGTAACAGGTAATAGAAAGCTAGTGTCAATATCCAAGTCTATCAGGTTGGAAAATTCAATAGTTACCATTTCCGAATCTACACTTCCCTTAGGAATGACAACATGCTGGGTGGAGAACTTATAATACTTAGCATCCAACATTGCATAATTATTCCCTAAACGTGCATTATAATAACTTATCAATGAAGGATCTGTCCGAAAGCTGACATCTATATCCTGCTCAGCAGGATATGCCAGTACAGCAGAAATCTGTTGCTGTCCATCCTGTTTAAGATTATTAAATGTAAAATTAGCTATATCCTTCACTTTCGCCGCATCAATATATACACTATTACCAAAAGGAGATTCCTTAGTATAATCTTTGTTGTCACAACCTGTTATTAATAACAGGAAAACCATGACCAAACAATTATTACTTATTTTCATTATATTCTTGTTTTGAATTATCAGACTCATTATATCTTTAGTTTTAAGATTCATTTTATTTCTCACATTCCGGACGGACGTACCCATCCTTTTGAATACACATTATACATCTGGCGCAAAAGCCAGTCCAACGGTTTATAAGTATAAGAATACTCACCGGAAATAAATCCCCAATCATAAGGAGGATAGATGGATTGCCCCCAATAAGCACCATCATCCATCATAGCGTTAATGCCATCTCCTATCGCGATATCGTTCACCATTCCTTCATACATATTTTGCTCATTGGCTGTAAGATCAAACGCATATACAACAATATTATTTTTTTTACGCTTATTCATTTTCCAATCCACCATCCTATATTGCGATTTATCTCTCAAAGGATTTTCTCCTTTTTCATATAATGGAATAACCAGACTTCCATAACATTCCGGTGCCAGCCCTATAATAGGTTTACGAGTATATTCACTATAAGGATGCTCTGCGTCCCATGGTTCTATAATCTGTATCACTTCTTTTCCACTATCATACGCATGCCACGCATAGTCTATATACTTACCTACCTCAATGCCGCCACATCGATTTACATCATAAAAATATTCAGTAGCTTCTCCTTTATCAACAACTGTCAGCAACTTTTCAGGAAGTGCATCCCGCAATGCTTTTATTAGTTTAGGATAAGAGACTGTATTCATAGCAAACATACCTTCCTTGTTATAAGTACTCACTTTATCCCAGAGATTTATTCCATCCAAACGATAAAGTTCTACCACATTTTTCACCTGTTGAACAAAATCTGCAAGCTGCATATCGTTTAAATTACAAAAGCCAAATCCTTTATTACCATTTTCAATGCTAAGACATACTTTACGTCCGTGTTCCTGAAGCGGACGAATAAACTTATCCGCCTTTTCCAACACATCACGTATGTCACTACTCAAATTGAGCAGTGCACGTCCTGTTGCAGACTCATAGTCCATTGTCACAATTCGTAGATTCACGATACTACCTATATTATGTAAAGTTTGAGTATAATCTATCTGATTAATTTTTTGAATTCCATAAACATCAGCTATCAACGGTTGATAAGTTGAAGTATTCACATAGAAAACAACAAATGCATCAGGTAGCATTGGCGGCATATCTATTTGTTCATACTGGTTATTAGGATAACAAGTCGTTATTCTTTTCCGAATATTCACAATATAATAAAGCACCTGTTTCTTAGTATCCACTTTTACTCCAGCAGGTATTTCTTCCATAGTTAATGGCAAAAGATATGAAGTATCAGTATTCAGTCCGGCTGTGGATATAGTAAATTTGATTTTGGCAGATTTTTGTTCTCCAGTATCTATTGAAAGAACTCCGCCATTTTCGAACTGCACATTCCCAGCCGGCAATGTATTCAATTTGGAATTGTTTTCCTCATTATAATCTTCTACAAGCTTCTCGTTTACAACGGCTGTGACAGTCAACCTGCTTCCGGCTGATTGTGACAGTGAATAGAATATTTCCTCTGTGGCAGATTCGTCCCCTTCCGTCAACTCAATAAATGCTTTATTAGTCAATGTAGTTGTGTTACGCAGGGCACCTGCAATATTATCCATAGCCGTCTCGTCAGGCATTCTGTCCGCATTCATTGAGATAGTCTCTTCGGTACACCCTGTTACTCCTATTTTCAGTAACAATACTAATATAAAATGTATGATAAGATTCTTTTTCATATTAATTCTTTTTTATTTCGATGGGTTCATTAGTTGAATAGCCGTTCGTGTAATCTCGTAATTCCTTATCGGGCTATAATAATCATTGCCTATAGCATAAATTCCCAATCCAGCTAATGGACCAAGAGCAACCACACGGTCAGTCATTAAAGTTACAGCCTCTTGTTTTACACCAGTCTCATCAATTACTTGTCCGCCCATTTGAACAGATAACAATAATTTATCTTTAGACAATAAACTATTGGCAAGAATCCCCGTCACCTGCAATTTCAAATCGGTAACATTAGTCAACTCTGCAGTATTCAACACAATATAATTCAATTTGTCAAAGTCTGCTTCATCAACGAAAGCCGGATTTCCTTCCAATACCAATAATTTATCCTGTCCCGTAGCAGTAGATAATTTAGAAACAATCAGCCGTGATTTCTCTTTATACGATGCCAATTCAGCATCAGTTCCATTATAGAGCGGAAGACCGGTAAAAGCAAATCCGTCCAGATTGAGTTCGGCCGACGTAGCAATTTCTTTATCCAACCAACTATTTAATGCCGTGATATCTGTTAAGGAAGAGGCGTGAGCTACATAATCTATCAAATAAAGCACCCGGATACTCTTTTCCTGCAATAGAGGGATATCCTCCCGATCATAATCAGAGATTTGGTGAGAATTACCCAAGGTCACAATATCCAACGAATCCGGCAATGCCCGAAGATAACTACCTTCATTTAGCGATTTTTCCGGAGAATTATCAAAGTGCGCATATGACAAGTAATGTTCACTTTGTTTGTAGGTACGTAATGCCTGCATATAACGCGCCCATAGTTCCGGATTCTGTTCTTTCGCACTATTAATATCAATATCTACAATTTCAGGTTCATTCCAGTCATCACAAGCAACAGGCAATAAAAAAGCCGTTAAAAACAGAAGACTATAAATGAATTGTTTATATATTATTGTTTTCATATAAATTCTTTTTCATTCTTTTATTCGTATTCAAACTCTCTCGTCAATTGAGATAAGATTTCTTATCCCACCACAATCTCGTTCCCCCATTGTCAGGACCTCCTAACATACCTATCGCCAAATTGATATTCGAAAGATTTTCAGTATATTCTGTAGGCGGATACCACAAACGACGGATCATATGCTCGGAACTGATGCTACCACCACTTTTGTTTTCTATAACCGGCATAAGATGAGGATATCCTGTACGGCGGAGTTCACTCCATGACTCAACACCTAAAGGGAAATTAGCAATCCATTTTTGAGTGATGATACGTTCAAGATTACGTTCAAAATTATCCGCACCATCTTCCCAAGCAATAGTAATAGTACTTCTCGGACCTTCCCAATCAGTATAGGCAAATGTCGGATCATTGTACGCTTCCGGAGTGTCGGTCGAATTCTCCGCATAGATTTCAGAGCCCGACAGACCATATTGTTCAAAAGAAAGGGCTATCGCCATATTATATAAATCTTTAGCTTCCCCACCCATATTCCAACCTCGCAAGGCACCTTCGGCACGTAAGAAAGTGATTTCTGCGGCATTCATCCATAAAAAAGGACTGGTACTGCTGATAATCGGTATGCTGTATGCATTTACCATCTCATCCTTGGTAGTCACATCAATGCCAATACGAATACCCGCGTATCCATCAACCTCTTGCGGTTGGAAGTTTTCATCATATACAGTCATTTTCACTGTAGTGAACATCTTTTCCCGACGCGGATCTTTATAACCATTCATATATGAGATAATATCAGCCCCGCACGCTGGTCATTCCAGTCATTAAAAATCATAGCAACTCTATTTTCTTCCACTTTCAAGAAAGCGTTATCATTTATTTCCGTCATTACGCCTGCCGTTACAGCTTCTTCGGCTATTCGTTGTATTTCCGCCTGCATTTCCGGTACATAAGTCAAGCGCATGGCCATACGCAATTTGAGTGAATTAGTAAATTTGAGCCATTTGGAAAGATCGCCATAATATACATCATCAAATTTACGAAAAGCTTCCGCACTCAAATTGAGATTATCCCTAAGGACATCACTCACTTCGTCCAATTCACTGAACATTTGCTTATATACCTCTTCCTGCGAATCATAAGGTACGGTAAGAGAAACCTTACCTGTTTTAGAAATGATTTTTGAATAAGGAATCGGACCGTACATATCTGTCACACGCTGCATGATGACCACACGAAACAGTTTCCCCAATGCCAACGCCACAGGATCATCCGTTTTGTCCAACAAGTCCCGATAAAACGGATAAGTACGGGTGACTAAATCTGAAAAAGGAGCTTCTTGCCAATCTATTGGTGGATTATACGTTTCAAACTTAGCCGTCCATTCTACAGTACAACCAATGTAACCGGCAAACGCACCTGCGCCAAGTGCTTCAACAAACTGATAGAGATGTTCTTCCGTAGGAATCACCAACCCTTGTAATCCTTTAAGACTGGCGCCTACGTTATAACTTTCACGCCCCAGCTCTTCTTTGTCAACCTGATAATCCTTCCGGTTGATTTTATCGAAATTATCCGTACAAGCGTAACCGACAATAAGCAATAGCGCTAGCGAAAGCAATTTTATGATAGATGTTATATATTTCATAGTAACTACTTTTTATCTGTTAAAAGTTGATTTTCACATTCAAACCGACATTACGGGTACTCGGCAACATGAAAAAGTCGATCCCTTGATAATAGTTACCAGTCGTTGCAACGGCTTCCGGATCAAAAGGAGCTTTATTATAAATCATACAGAGATTGCGTCCCACAACAGACAACTGAATATCGCATACATCATGCAACCATTTACGTGGAAGCGTATAACCGATAGCCGCCTCCTGCAATCGAATATTGGTAGCACTATAAGTATAATACTGTGGCAGACCACTTTGTGAACCGATAGCCGTGAACCATGTCTGCGCATCCACCCTATTACGTCCATTCACTAATACCCCACCATTATCACGGGCAACCGCCGAACTTTCAGATACCCCATATTGATCCATAGCCGCTGCAGTAGCCGAATAAACAATACCGCCTATACGTGCAGAAACTAAAGCACTGATATTAAACCCTTTCCATGAAAACTGATTGTTCCATGCCAAATTGCATTTAGGAAAAACACTTCCTAATTTAATATCAGGTCGATTATTCACTGTTACTAATGTACCCGCAGGAGAAATTTCTACCATTCCATTGTCGTCCCGCTTCAAATCAGACTGTGTGTAAAGGTCACCCAGCGAACCTCCTGTTTTCAAGATGAATCTGGCTTTTCCGAGTCCGCCTACATCCAGCCGATCTTTATTTATAGGCTCACCAGTCTCCGGATGTATATAGTCCTTTACCAATTTTATAATTTTGTTCTTGTTATGACTTAATGTAAAATTACTTTGCCAGCGAAAATCTTTCTTCCATGTATGTCCGTAACCAAGCGAAAGCTCTACTCCCTGATTACGGACATATCCTGTTTGAAGATAAATGGTGGTATATCCGGATGACACGGAAATTTTCGGATCGAACGTTTGATTAAACGTATTAGCCAAATACCATGACAAACTGAGATTAAAGTCCTTGAAAAGCCGCATATCCAAGCCAAATTCCCATGAATCGGTCCGTTCAGGTTTAAGGTCACCAATGGGATAATGTGTTTTCGGCTTCCACGTTTGAGTAGTTTCGTCATACTCAAAAGTAGGCGATGTCAAGTTACGAGGATAAGGCATACCCACCGAACTAAACGAACTGCGCACTTTCAGATAATCAACGAAAGAAGGTAGTTTCACCATTTCAGAGACGACAGCCGAAAGTCCAATTGACGGATAAAAGAAACAAGTAGAAGATGAGTTTGCCAACTGTGACGCCCAGTCATTACGTCCGGTCAGCGTAAGATAAAGCATACTCTTCCACCCTACTTCAGCACTGGCAAATATAGACTGCGTCTGCTCTTCCCATTCATCCTGACGTGCTTTCTTCTGAGTATTGTCAAGGTCAAACACATTAAAAACATTGGGAATACCATTGGCACGTATCGGTCCACGATAACTCAATTCGTCATACTTATTATCTACGATGCTCGCCCCGATATTGACCACAATAGAATAATCACCCAAACGTTTATTTATATTTGCCAACGCATCAGCATACACTTGTGTTTCGTCAGGTTTAGATATAGCATAAAATCCCTGTGCACTACCTTCAGTAAGAGTAGTATTGGAACTTGCATATAATTTTTGTTCATATTTGGTACTGGAATTATCAACCCGAACACGCCCTGAAATATTCAGCCAGTCTGTAATATCATAACTTAAAGAGGCAGACAGCATATAACGCTTCTTGTCATTCGTCCGTAAATTGCGATAAGCGATCCAATAAGGATTCTGCATCCGCAAGTCTCCTTCCCCTTGAGGCCAAAACATGGTTTTAATCTTACGGGCCGGATCCCAACGTTCGAACACTTTTATCAAATTAAAGTCGTCGCCACGTGGAAACAAATAAACAGGAACTATCGGATTTGAGTAAGCACCTTGATTAGTCATATTGCGGTCATTCTGAATAATATAACTTGCACCTACATCAAGCTTCATCCTGTCATTCAGAAAGTTTGTAGTGTTACGGAAGGTGAAATTAAAACGGTTGTAACGGTTGTTCGGTACAATCCCTTCCGAATTAACCGCAGCAGCAGAAAAGAAGGTCTGATTCTTATCTGTTCCCGTTGATAATGTAATGGAATTGGTATAAGTTATCCCCGTATCAAAGAAATCACGTGGTTCATAGTTTCTACGAGATGCGTCATTTAATAAAGTCCCCCAACTCAACGTAGTAGAATTACCTGCTTTTCCCGAACTGCCTGTACCATAGCGATTTTGAAAATGTGGAAGTACGAATGGTTTAGCGAATTCGGTATTACTAGACACAGAAACCTGCAATTTACCAACTTTGCCACGTTTCGTATTAATAACGATGGCTCCATTTGCCGCATTACTTCCGTAAAGGGCGGCAGCTGCTGCTCCAGTCAGCACTGAGATACTTTCAATGTCATCCGGATTGATGTCGGCAATGCTCTCAGTCACTCCCTGTGAACCATTCTCCATACTACCGCCACCTCCGAAATTAAACATGGGAATACCGTCAATAACATACAATGCATTACTGCTTTGTTCTATCGACTTTGTACCACGCATCACCACCTTGCTAGCTCCACCTACTCCTGAAGAACTACTGTTTATATTAACTCCTGCGACTTTACCATTCAGGCTATTAATAAAGTTTGCATCCTTGACATTTGTCAACTGGTCGGATTTTACCTGTTGTACATTGTAACTCAGAGCCTTTTGTTCCCTCTTGATACCCAAGGCAGTTACAACTACTTCATTTAGCGCCTCTACGTTAGCAGACATTTGTATATTGTACACATTCTTATCTGCTATTTTTACATAAGACGAAATATAGCCAATATAAGTAAAGCTTAATATACTACCTATAGAAGCTTTTATGACGTACTTACCCTCCAAATCAGTAACAGTTCCATCATCAGTCCCTTCTACCCGTATATTTACTCCTATCAGTGGTTCATTTTTCTCATCAACAACCCTTCCTGTTACCTGTTTAACAACCACAGTTCCAGTCTTTGGTTGAGGAATAATATTAATATAATTTCTTTTAATTCCATAAGTAAATCCTGTTCCTTTAAGGATAATCGAGAGGGCTTTTTCCAAATCAATATTTTTCAAATTGAGATTGATAGCCGGTTTATCAATTAATTGCGAATCGTTATATCCTACTGAAAGCTTTGATTGCTTCTCCACTTCTTTCAGTGCTTCAATAACAGTTATATTTTCTTTTTGAATAGTAATTTTCATACCACCTTGGGCAAAAGCTGTAGCTTGTATTACAACCATAAATAAAAACAACACAAATCTTATCCCTTTTGCCTTCTTATCATTTTTCAATGTATAACTGTGTAACATGAATTTTAAGTATTAGTTTGCTAACTTTTTTATTCGCAACACATGTCTATCTGTTTTAATTTTCGATTTCATATCCAAGGCAGAAAGATTCCTGGCATAGATACTTTTTCACATATATCTTTATTATTAAGCAGTGCCTATCAACAAATGAAAGGCATCTGCAGTTTGTATATTCAGGTTAATTTATAAAAGACCGGAAGTGTCCTTCTCTGAAAGTCTATCACTTCCAGTCTTCAATTCATTCACATAGAGCGTCCTGATATCTTAATAATTCTTCGCATAGATAGTCGTCGTACGAGATACGGTCTTGCCTCCCCAAACTCTTGAAGCAAAGTTATTCATTAAGCTTGTTTGACCGGACTCGCGTAGATTGAACATCATAATGGCGCCATAGCCACTATAATTTGCAGCGCTACTTTGTATCACACCTGCACTTGGTCTACCATCCGTACAGTGTATTGACATCTTTGCCCATTTGCTATTCCCTAATCCGGCCGGAGTACTCCAATCCGCCCCGAAATCAGGCCACATGTAACTAATGGCATTCATTGTAGTCGCATCAAAATTTGTATAACCACCAAAACTGAATACTGTAATCAGTTTATCAGGCAACAACTGACGCACTCTTTTTACAAGATTTCCCAAAATCGTAGTACTTGGTGAAGGCAAATTAGAAGGTGCCTTCCAATAGTCTGCATATTCATCATCAAAATCCACACCATCTAAATTGTATTGCTTAACACAAGCGGCAATCTGCTGTGCAAAACTTTCAATCATAGCCGGTGTCAAGTTACAGAACCCCACTCCGATGTGATCACCCAACAGCCCTAAAGAGACTCTGATACCTTTCTGTTGTAAAGGAGCGACAAGCGTACCGGCATTGGTCAATATATGAAACTGATTATTGTTATGATACAATTGAACAGTACTAGCCGCACCCCGAATATTAGAAGCAAACAGAATCACATTATCAATCACCTGCTCTTGCGGATCCGTACCTGTAAAATAGTACTCTCCTGCATTTAGAGGATTTACATCATTAGTTTCAATATAAGTAGTCAACTTCGGCATCTTGTCGCTGACGCCGCGAGTAGTTGGCGAAATACCTTGTTGTTGTGCCTCTCCCATGTAGTCATCACTACTGCAACTTATGATCAAAGTTCCTGCCACCATTGCTACAACGAGTAACAAGAAGTATTTCAAATTTTTCATATAGTATTACTTTTTATATGGTTACTATTTCGCTTAGGTAATGCGTTCTAAAAGCTTAATAATTCCTCCTTTCTCCGTTTTAGTTATTCGACATACCTTCCACCGCTTTAACTTTCTAATATCAAAATTATTTCTGCATAATATAGCATTTATCATGTTCTATCTTAAAACATAAATCTCCTGCTACATCAACAATAACATCCATAACTTCAGACAAAGGTGGATTATCTTTAAACCTGAAACTATAACGATCATTCTTTAAGCTATGCTGATTATAAAAGAACTTACAATCGTACTTACGTTCCAATATCGTTATAATCTCCGTTATAGTCTTTCGATTAAATACCAACTCACCTTTTTGCCATGCTGTCACATCTTTCATATCAGGATAAGTCAGAGTATCTTGACGGCTCTTCCTATTATACACCAATTGTTCATTTGGCTTAAGCAACTTCTTTTTGCCCAAGTCGTCAAATTCCACAAGAACACTCCCTGTTATTAGAGTTGTAAAAACATTATTATCTTCAGTATATGCGGATACATTAAACTCGGTTCCCAAAGCTGTTATTTGAAAATCATTGGTTTTGACAATAAACGGTTTGTTTTTATTAGCTTTTACTTTAAAATTAGCTTCGCCAATTAGAAAAACACTACGGTACTTTCCTGTAAATTGTTCGGGATACAATAACATACTCCTCGAATTCATGCTTACCCGACTTCCGTCAGGCAAAAAAAAGGTCTTCATCTGAGTGCCCGATATGCATTGCTGAGTTATTCCTGAATCGTCTTTTTCTGCCTTACAAAGCAGATATCCTAAAGATATAGATACTATTAATAATATAACAGCTACCGATTGCCACAATCGCATAAACAGTTTTTTATCGGACTTTTGCTGAGGTTGAACATGTGTAAGATTGTTATCTAACTTCCAACGTTCCAGTGATTTCTCCAGGTCGAATACTTTTCCTTTTTTTCTTGCTTCTAGATAAAGCTCCTGTAATGCTTCATCCTTTTCTTTTTCATATTCATTATCAACCAACCACCTGTAAAACATTTGATTTGTTTGTTCCGAATAATTATGTCGGGCAAAAAGGGATAATATTTTCTGAAAATAATTCTTCATGTTATCATTATATTAGATTTTGAAATTTCATATATAACGATTGAAACATTCCAGCTACTTAAAGAAAATACAGGAAAAATAAAATTAAAATGATTCTCTTTAAAACTTGAAGCGACAAATATATCTGATGCTCTATTGTACGAACAGAAAGATGTAAGGATAATGCAATCTCCTGATTGCTCATATTATTGAAACGGCTCATCTCAAAAATCCTTCTGCGACGTTCAGGAAAGTTTTCAAGAGCCATTCTTATTATTAGTTGCATTTCTTTATAATAAAGCGAATTTAACGGATCTGAGAAGCCTAACAAATCCTTAATTGTACTTTTCTTTATTTGTTCCTCCCGATAATCATTTTCCAGTCTTTTGTGCTTGATAAAATCAAATGCAACATTTTTTGCCATAGCGTATATATACCCTTCTTTTCCATCATTATTTTGCCACGTCTCAAAATTAGTCCATAATTTGGTAAATACATCTTGAGCCAAATCTTCCGCATCTGCTTCCGATTTAAGAAACATATTGATAAAAAACTTCACTGAAGAGAAATGAGCTCTAAATATCATTTCAAACTGTTCTACTAAACAATGGTCTTGATTCATATAAGATTACACTTTTGTTTGTGTTACCTTACAAAGATAGAGTAACTTATCTAGAATTGAAAGTAATAATGGTTTTATTTTTAATAAAATATTACTATAAATTAGATAGGGTATGATTTCTCTGTTATATCATGGCAAGCGAAATATTACACCAATAATAGTTATAGACCATGTATTAGAAATCCATCCAATTGTTTCTTGATATTCTCAAAATCCTGATTCAGATCAAGTGTCCGGTAATATATGATATTCCCATCCCTAAATGTCGTCTGTCCATCAGGTGTTATATCTTCTTCTGTCTTGGCATACAGCAACATTCCATCCACGTTCCCAGCATGATTAACATCATAATTCATTACATAAGAATGAATTTGATACAGGTTATTAGAATGAATAGTTCTCTTGTCAAATTGACATTGCATTGATTTACTATAATATTTGGTATCAATAATCAAAGTTCTCTCTTTAAATGTCAACGTTATATCCGTCCGCATTATAGGAAGAACACTGGAAGTAGACTGTTCTTTATCAATATTCCAGTCTATTTGAGTAGCCTTTGCTTTTAATTCCGGATAATGCTTTCGGTAATATTCCAAAACAAACTTCTCGTAAAGCCTGCACATATGTTCATCGGAGAAATCCCTCATTTTATACGTACCCTTTTCCGTAGTCATTAACATCCCGTCGAGAATGAAATAACAAACATATAGAAGCATCTGATAAGTCTTACAATTTCTATCAAAGCGCATAGTAGTCCAGTTTATCGTCAGAATATCAATAACTTCTACATTGCTAAAGAAAAGCATAAGACGCTTCAACGAAGCTTTTCTGTCCGATTTGACATTCAGATGTTTCAGCAAGAATTGAACAGTCGTCTTTAATATCTGATTAAACTTGTTATTCTCTGATAATTCATCATACTCACAATCTATTTTCTGTTGTTTTCGCATCAAATTATTGATAGTACCATTTATATCAAGCTTACCCTCCAACGTAGATAATGAACCATGACAGGAAATATATTCTTTATGTAACCCTTGCTTAAGTTGATACGAAATGCCACGAACTAGAATTTCGGCAAATAAATCATGAATCTCGTCAAATTCTTCACCTGCTATTTCTTCATAGTTATTCTGCTTAAGCTCTTGAAAAGCATAAGTCAACATATAATAGATATTGCGAATGAATATACCTTTGTCTATTGTCATTTTATCAGGCTCAATAATTTGTCTGTTTCTTCTTTGAATTTCTTATCATTGTCAAACCAATATTCGCGTAACATAGGAGCAATATCATATTCAATCACATTTCCAAGCCACATATCATCAATAGATTCCTGATTACAGAAGTAACTATGACCGATACAAAAGCCTTTTCCGAGTGAATCATCTTTAGCAATCTCAACATTCAGAGCTTTGATGGCATCAATCACCCTATTAAAGGCGTCACAATCAAGATTCTCCTGATACTTTTTGAAACCATCCGAATCAAATCCCGGCACCATATCAAAGAAACTGAACCGACGACGTAAAGCGTAATCAATCATAGCCAGGCTACGGTCTGCCGTATTCATCATACCTATGATGTAAAGATTCTCCGGTACAAAAAAATACTCATCATTGTATGCAAGACGGATTTGATGTTTTTCGCCCCGATAATCTTTTTCAATAAGCATCAGTAACTCACCAAAAATCTTACTCATATTTCCTCTATTAATTTCATCAATAATAAAGAAATACTTCTTATCCGGATCACTTTGGGCTTTCCGGCAGAAATTATAGAATACCCCTCGTCTAAGTTCAAAACCACCATCTTCTTTTGGCTTATATCCCATCACAAAATCCTCGTAGGAATAATTCTGATGAAATTGAATGAACTCTATTTTAGTTCTATCTTCTTCCCCTATAATAGAATAAGCCAGACGCCTAGCCGAATACGTTTTACCAACACCCGGAGCGCCTTGTAATATGACATTTTTCTTTGCCAACAACAGGTTTCTCAATTTGTTATACTCGTCTGATTTTATAAATACATTATCCAAAAAATTTGTTTCGGAATATTGAGGATTATGCATAGGATTTCCGCCACGTATTAATTTCATCAATATGTTATACTCGTCTTTTGTCAGTTTGAAAAACGAGCCGTTCTTATTCTTCAGGAATTCCATGCCACTTAATCCCGGTATATCCTTTATAACTGAATAATCAACAGGATTCAATAAGCTCTCAATCTTTTTGAAATATATTTTTTGTCCATCGGCAGATTTGGCTATTTCTGCAATAGCTACCACCTGTTTAACAGGAGTAGCTTCATAGCCAATAACAACATCTCCTTCTTTTGCATCAATAAAATTTTGGAATACCCTTCGTTGATTTCCACTATCATTATAAAGAGTATAGTCTTGTATTTCGCCAACCGGAGTTTTCGAAAAGCTCCATATTTTAGGACTTGCCACAAGCCACCAATATTGTTTTTGAGATTTATTTTCAAATAGCTTCTCCAAAGATTTCACAGAATCCGGCTGCTTGGTTATATCGGTCAAAGTCTTTTGGACATTCTTACCTACTGTCTCCCATTCTCCGACATTCGTCCATTGCATTTTACGAACATGCTTAAAATCAGAGAAAGAATCATCAAAAGTATAGTCACTTTTCACAATACCACGCCCTATTATTTGATTCTGTCCCTTTTTGACTATAACAATATCACCCACTTGCATCTCATAAGCAAACTCCCATAATGCCAAACTATCATTTTTAAACGAGGATCCCGGCTTGCCATATATATCCTGCAATTTAGTTGCCATTTCTTTCTTAGAAGAGTATTCCAAAAGGTTACCCATATCATCCCAACCAATACACATTATGTTTTGAGATAAACACACATCCCACTTAGATGCATTTTCTCCCGGAGCGTATAACCAAATCTTATGTTCCATATTTGAACTATCTAATTCATTTACAATATTTAGTAACTCCTCATAAAATTCGAAAAGGTCTTTTTCGCCTTTCTGTTCTATCAGGAACCTTTGCAAATCAGAAATTTTAGTTTTATTTGTGACAGACATACCAAAATAACTAGCCAACTTAACCAACATATCACGCTTATATACTGGTATTAAAGTCTCATCTGAATATAAAAATGCTATTTTCCATTTGTAAGCATCGCCTAACTCATCTATTTTCTCTATTGCTTCCAATTCACCTTTGCCTGCATGTTCTGCTATTTTAAATATAGTGCTTCTGACAATAGCAAAAGCTTCATCAGCAGTCTGTTTATCATATTTGTTATACCAAGCATATTTATCATTGCTAACAATACGAGAATCATTCTTATTGGGTTTGTTTCTATATTCATAAATACCAAACTTATAAGAAGAGCCACCCCAAATAGAACCTAAATCATATGTTTTAGATTCAACCCAATAGCAAAACGAATTCTGTCTTTCGAGATTTGTATATTGTGTAAGTGTCATTTTTACAAGACGCTCTTTCGGAAAAGCAGCTTGAAAATCTTGATATATCTGTCTTCTGTCAATCATACTCAAATAGTATTAGAACTTTTCTTCATTAATTCACCTTCCAATATCTTATTTTATCATGTCCAATTCTTTCAACAATATATCAAAATCACCCTACAACAGAACAAACACCTTTATAAAAACAAAATCACCTGCCCGTGAATTACTTTTTAAGTCACAAAGATACAGAATAGTTATTTTAATATAGTAAACACCTCTGTTTTTTTATTGAAATATACCTACTATCTATATTACACAGAATAATATTGTCGCTATTAATAATACTCATGCAATAAACCACTTTTGTTTATTACTTTAAAACCACATACGCCACATTATGGGAATGTGCCGTTTGAGGTGCCGGAGGGATGGCAGTCTGTACCTGTTTCAGAATTATTCTGTCTTAATCCAAAATCTGAAATAACAGATGCTACAAGTGTCGGATTTATTCCTATGGCTTGTGTCAATGATGGATTTTCTGGGAATCATCAATTGGAGGAACGCATTTGGAAGGAAGTAAAAAAAGGATATTGCCACTTTCAAAATGGAGACATCGGTATTGCAAAAATATCTCCTTGCTTTGAAAATCTCAAATCAACGATATTTCAAAATCTCCCTAATAATTATGGCGCAGGAACTACTGAGTTAGTTATCCTGCGTCCATTAAACATTCATGCGAAATTCTATCTATATCTCTTTAAGTCACAATGGTATATAAGTGAGGGCACAAAATATTTCAAAGGAGTTGTTGGGCAGCAAAGAGTTCATAAAGGAATTTTTACCGATTTACAAATTCCATTACCTCCTTTGGCTGAACAATATCGTATAGTAGCAGAAATAGAGAAATGGTTTGCTCTGATAGACCAAATAGAACAAGGCAAAACAGGCTTACAGACAATCGTTATGCAAACCAAGAGCAAAATCCTTGACCTTGCTATTCACGGTAAGCTTGTACCGCAAGATCCAAATGACGAGCCAGCATTCGAGTTGTTAAAACGCATAAATCCCGACTTCACACCTTGTGATAACGGACATTATCCCATTGGATGGCTAGAAACTATTTTAGGGGAACTTTTTAATCATAATACAGGTAAAGCTCTTAATTCGTCCAACAAGGAAGGTGTAATGAAAGATTATTTGACTACTTCAAATGTGTATTGGAATAAGTTTGATTTTACAGTAATAAAGCAAATGCCATTCAAAGAAATTGAATTGGATAAATGTACTGTAACAAAGGGAGATTTACTTGTGTGTGAAGGTGGAGATATTGGACGCTCTGCAATTTGGAACTATGATTACGATATTTGCATTCAAAATCATATTCATAGACTTCGTCCAAAGATTGATTTATGTGTACCATTTTATTACTATACATTGGCGTATTTGAAAGAGAACAATTTGATAGGAGGGAAAGGTATAGGATTACTTGGACTATCTTCTAATGCTTTGCATAAAATTGAAATGCCGTTACCTCCACTTACCGAACAACAACGCATTGTTCAAAAGATAGAAGAACTATTCTCAGTTCTTGATAATATTCAAAATGCCTTAGAAGTGTAAACGAATACACTTCTAAAGGCTGATGTGACTTTACCAGTTCACCACTTTATCCACAATCTTCTGCTGTTCGCTGGCAGTGCGACGAAGATAGATACGAGTGGTCTCTATGCTTTCATGCCCCATAAGGTCGGCAAGTAGAGCAAGGTCGTTAAAGCGGTCAAGGAAGTTCTTGGCAAAACGGTGACGGAATGAATGGGGATAAACTACCTCCTTGTTCATTCCGTATTTTTCGGCAAAATGTTTGAGTTGAGATGCAATTCCACGAGTGGTAATGCGCTGTCCGAAACGGTTCAGGAAGATATAGCCGGATGTTAAGCCTTGATTCTTCAACCATTTTTCTGCTTCTGTTCGTAGATTCTTGGGAATGTATAGCCGTCGAACCTTTCCACCTTTGCTGTACAGGTCAAGATAGCCCACATTGATATGTTCTGCTTTGATGTGGAGTAATTCGCTGACACGTGCTCCCGTAGCGGTCATAAACCACACGATAAAATACCACTCCTCGTAACCATCAGCTTTAAGCTGGGCTTTGAGAAATTTGTAATCTGCATCGCTAATAACATTTTCCAAGAAGTTCTTTTGCTGTACTTTTACGAACTTTACTTTGAGCTTTTCTTGTTTTGTAAACTCCAGATACTTGTTGATACCCTGTAACCGTAGATTGACTGTCTGAGGTTTGAAATTCTCTACCAAATACCCTTTGTACGCCAAAAGGTTCTTCTTGTTCACCTCTCCATAATGATTAAGGAAATACTGTACCGTCCACACATATGATGTGACGGTGTTCTTGGCAAGATTCGTCTTTACCAAATGATTTTTGAATTTTGTTACCATATTGCATTGATTTATAATGAATACAGTAACAATATAGCAAAACGTATCGGACATTATACGCAGTTGCCTAAAGGATGGACAACAATCAAAGTTGGTGATGTTGCTATTTATACAAATGGCCGAGCTTTCAAACCTGAAGATTGGATGCATGAGGGGTTGCCCATTATTCGTATTCAGAACTTGAACGATAATAGTGCAAGTTATAACCGAACTCCAAAAACTTACGAATCTAAATATTTAATTCATAATGGTGACTTGCTGTTCGCATGGGCTGCTTCATTAGGAACATATATCTGGAACGGTGGTAAAGCTTGGCTTAATCAACATATATTTAAAGTAGATCCATATCCTTTTATTGAAAAACAATATCTTTACCATGTGTTCAAAGCAATGATTACAGAGTTTTATACTCAAAGTCATGGCTCTGGCATGGTACATATAACCAAAAAACAATTTGAAAATATTAAATTACTACTGCCTCCTTTAGAGGAGCAGAAACGAATAGTTCAAACCTTAGAGCAAATCTCAACTAAATTAGATGTGATAATGGGGAGTTTATAAACTCCCCATTATCACATCTAAAGACATAAATACTTTATTTGCAGCTTCTACAATTCTCTGTTGCTCCTTATAAGGTGGAATTGGTACTTCAATCGCTTTGAATAGTTTCTTGTTCAAGTGAGGAATGGCAGAACCTACCTTATTCTCTCGCAATATTGTCCTATGCAAGTTGATGACTTGTAATACATATTCGGTATTCATATCATAATTGATAGACAACAGCTTAAAAGTGCTACCTTGATAGCCATCAATTGGAGTTCTGAATACTTCACCGGAATTCTCCCCATCTACTAAAATCAAAAGAGAGTTTGCAGCTACATATTTGCCGGAAGTCAAAGTCTTGGCATCACGCTCACCACGCAAATATTTGACATCAAGATTTATTCTTTCTATACCATTTTGCTTTTCACCATCAATCAACGAACATAGCATTTGCATAGGTGCAACAGCCCATCCATCAGGCAACTGCGTATAATGTCCGTTATCACAAGGTGTGAAGTCGGGATTTATGCGTTTCAAGAGTTCAATGGCTGGCTCGTCATTCGGGTCTTGCGGAACGAGTTTACCGTGAATGGCAAGATCAAGTATTTTACTCTTGGTTTGTTTGATGGTTGTTTGTAAATCTGCTTTGTCAAATTCTATTTGCTCAATTAACGCAAACCATCTCTTGATTTCTGTCACAATACGTTGTTGTTCGGAAAGGGGTGGAAGTGGTATATACAATTTATCAAGTTCTCCAAGATAAACACCTGCTTGTGCATTACCAATACTTTTTTCTAAAAAGAGAGATTGAAAAATTGTAGATTGCAGTAAATAGAAACAATATATATTTGATACGTATGTATCTATTATAGATATACTTCTTTGAGCTATTACAGGAACAGATAAATCATAAATGGCAACATTACCAATAGACCCTCCTATAATACCTAATATTATATCCCCATTAGTTATTTGAGTTCTCGGGTTTTCCTTTTGGAATCCAAGTTCATCAGTATATCTATCTTTGTCCGTAAAAACAATCTTACCATTTTTTATATTCTGAGCACTTATGACGGTATACCCATTAGAGCATTTTGGAGGAGGATTGTGTGAACCATCTGTGAGTTTTTTGCAGACATTACCAAATGTCGTCCACACCCATCCCTCCGGCACCTCAAACGGCACATTCCCATAATGTGGCGTATCAGAAGAAGCCATTCTCTTACTTTTCTTTATCTTTCCCTCCTTTATCAAACGTTCTTTCTCTTCCTTAATACGTTCAAGTAAAACAGATGCAGGTTCATCATTTGGATCTTGTGGGACAAGTTTTCCTCTAATAGCGAGGTCTAATATTTTCTGTCGTAGTTTCTTTGTGTCCATTAGTCCTCGATATTTGCCATTAATTTTTGAAGTTCAGCCACCGCTTTACTTATGTTATCACTTTTCTCTTTGAGAATATCAATTAATTCTGATAATGAATAGTCTACTTCATCTCCGCCCTGTTTTATCCAAGATACATCAAGGCTAGTCTTGTCACGAGTTATTATTTCATCACAAGTATATTTACGCCAACGCCCATTCGGATTAGTTTCAGCATTATATGTTTCTACACGAGCATTTATATCCTCCGCATGATAACACGAAACGAAATCATCAAGATGATGCCTTTGCATTGGATTAGTAGCCAATGTATGCTTTACATCTGTACGATAATCATAAAACCAAATATCCTTCGTACTACTACCTTTTGTAAAGAATAACACATTAGCTTTTACACCTTGAGCATAAAATATACCAGTCGGCAAACGCAAAATAGTATGTAAATTAAATTCTGAAAGTAGTTTCTTACGAATCACTTCTCCAGCGCCCCCTTCAAACAGTACGTTATCAGGCAAAACAACCGCTGCACGTCCGCCTGTTTTGAGCGAAAGCATTATATGCTGTAAGAAATTCAATTGATTATTTTTCGTTTCAACATAAAAATCACTTCGATTAATGTCGACAGAACCAGAAGGACGAGTTCCAAAAGGCGGATTAGCAAGAATGACATTCACTAGTATATCAGGTTCTTTTTCTAAAGAGTCCTGACATATGATAGGACTTCGGTCAGTACCAACACCATGAAGATACAAGTTCATCGAAGCTAATGTAACAACCAAAGGAGTATTATCCGAACCATGCAGAGCTTTATTCCGCAAAAAGTCCCGTTTGCCTTTGTCTTGTGATTGTTTTTTCATGTAGTCATAAGCTGCCAAAAGAAAACCACCGGTTCCACAAGCCGGGTCACAAACCGTTTCCCCAATTTGAGGACGAGTTACATCAACCATTGCCGATATAAGAGAACGAGGAGTAAAATACTGACCTGCACCACTCTTTTTATCTTGTCCATTCTTCTCTAAAATACTTTCATAAATAGCCCCCTTAACATCACCATCCATTATCAGCCATTGCTCCTCATTAATCATTGTTATGACCTTCTTCAAATATACAGGCTTATCTATTTTATTTTGAGCTTTCGTGTAGATAGTACCAATTAGATTATCCTGCTCACTCAGTATTTTCAATGTATTTTCATACTGAACTATCAAGTCAAGACCATCCAATTCTATCAGGTTTTCCCAACGATATCCTTCAGGTATGGCTGATTCTTCGTCAAGCAATTTAACGTTTTCATCATCCATTTTCAGAAATAACAAATAAGTCAGTTGGGTTATATAATCGGTAAATCCAATACCTTGCCCCGCTAACGTAGTGGCAAGTGTCCAGACCTTTTTAGTCAGACCTTGCTCATTCGAATTTGATTTTGCCATATTAATTTTATGCTACTTTTCTATTATAAATTAAAAACTGAGATAATGAAACAATAGCCTCATTCACCGCTGCTATAGTACCAAACTTACGTATCATCTGAAGCGCTATTGTTTTATCATCTTCCTTTATTTCTTTTATTGTACAAGAACCATTCGCTACAATATAGTTCACAATCTGACGGATAGTATTCTTTTGAGCCTCAGTCATTGTACGCTGTATCTGCCCACACCACAATTCAAAACGTTGGGCAGCCATTGATGACAGGCTACGAAGTTCTGTCACCTGATGATAAGCATATCTGACTAACTGAATAATATTAGTCAATGCTTCTTTTTCTTCTTTCGTCCCAAAATGTACTACATTGGAAGGGTTAACAATAGAGTATGTATTCCATAATTGAGAAGGATTAAACTTGTAATTCTCCATTTTCATCCGATTCTCCAAATCCTTAAGCATTGCATAAGTGATAGGTTCTCCGTTATTGTTATAAATAATGCGTAAAGCCTCTATCTCATCTCTATGTTCATTTACATATTGTTCAAACGCCTGAGTCGTGTCGTGAGCTTCCTCTATGGAAAATCCTTTCTCAATCAATGTATCTTCACCGGGCATTAAAATTGTGACAAATCCGGCGTTCAGAATACACAGATATTCACGGGCATCGGGATGAATAGCGAGAGGACGCACCAAGCCTTTCCGTTCGTTATTCGGTTCGTTTATATTCACATATTCCGGCAACAGATTATTATCCAAAGCTTCATATATACGAGATGCCATATCCCGCATATCTGTACCAGCCAATCTTATAAACTCATTCCTCTGTTCTTCATTTGCCTTATTATGTATTCTTGACAGACGGCTAGCCAACAATCGCAGATGTTCATCCGGCAGTTCACCATGAGAGATACGCTCTAAAAGTTGCCTTAAAGACAACAATGTTTCAGCATTGCTTCCCGCTCCAGAAGTTGTTACATAATGCTCATGTTCTGTTACTCCCACCGCATCGACTAAGAAAAACAAATCTTTACTATGAGCATTTGGAGTAACATTACGAAGTTGCTCATCACCAATTGTACGTACTCCCCTACCTTTCATCTGAGTATAAAGAGAGTCAGACTCGACATCACGCATAAACATCACCACTTCCAAAGGCTTCACGTCTGTTCCAGTAGCAACCAAAGTCACAGTTACAGCAATGCGGAACTCCTTATCATTACGAAAATGACGTATCAATTCATTACTATCTCCAGCCGAATAAGTGATTTTCTGCACAAACGTATCATCTTCACGTCCAAAGACTTCCTTCGCTATTTTAACAATATTACTTGCATGAGCATCATTCAAAGCAAATATTAATGTCTTAGGTAAATAGTCAAAATTAGGTTCTCTTTGGGGATCATTAAACATTTCTGTATAAACCGCATCTCTATATGTCTCTAAAATCAACTTTATTTGAGCAGGATTAATAATACTCCTATTCAGTTCTTGTCTTGTATAAGTAGTCGTTTCCTGTGTTTCGATATTTTCAGTTTTACCTGTATAGCGGGTTATTTTACGTACTTTATCCCCCTCGCGAATTGCACCGCCATCTTCGGTTACTTGTGTTTTAATACGGAACACCCTATAATCAACATTGACACCATCAACTATTGACTTTTCAAGAGTGTAGTTCACTATTAAGTTGTTATTAAAGAAGGCTAATGTTTCAACAGCAGGAGTAGCTGTTAACCCAATCATTTTTGCAGAACTAAAATATTCAAGCACACTTCGCCAACTACCATAAATAGAGCGATGGCACTCATCAATAATTATCAAGTCAAAGTAATCCGGGGGCAAGTTAGGATGAACCGGCAAATTCATATTTCTAGTACCGTCGACAACATAATCCGCTTCATTATCATCATCTATAAAATCGTCTCCGGACAATAAAGAAAATAAACGCTGTATAGTAGAGATAACAACATTGGCATCATTTGGGATTTTCGCGGTTTTCAATCTTTCTACCCCAAATATGGTATTAAACGGATCACCATTTTCTGTCAAACGGAATGTTCCAAATTCTCCTTCTGCCTGTTTTCCAAGATTATTACGGTCAACAAGAAACAAAACCCTCTTCATTGAAGTGAAAGCCAACAAACGATAGGCAGCCAAACATGCGGTATAAGTCTTTCCCGCTCCCGTAGCCAAAACCATCAATGCACGATCATGCCCGCTACGAAAACTATTTTCTAATTTTGTTATTGCTTCATACTGGCAATCCCTTAATCCTTTCCTTTTTAAAGTTGGAAGTCCTGCAAAATCATCTTTAAGTCCTAATAGTTTTACTATTTCTTTAGGAGAATGAATTTTATTCAAAGAAATATATTCAGAATCAACTTCACGGGTATCTCTGAATAACAGCTCCCTTCCATTTGACAAATAAACTAAAGGTAAAGGATTCATCCAAGCCTGACACCAATGAGGTACACCTCTAGTATATTTTTCAGCCTGGTCTGCCACAATTTCAGAATAAATTGACACAGATTCTTTCTTTGCTTCCAATACGCCAACAGCTTTACCATTTAAAAAAAGTAAATAGTCAGCTTCACGATTACCTTTCAGCAAGCCTTCTTCGACTGCTATAGCAGATACTTCAGGAGAATAATGATTTCTATCAACTACTTCCCAACCCGCATCTTTAAGCATACGGTCAATTATTATTCGAGCCTTTTCTTCCGGTTTCATGTGTGTGTCTTTTTTGTAACTTCCGATAAGGCTATATTATCGGAAGTTACAAAAATAGGTAAAAATATAGAATATGAGAAAGAAATAGAGATTTTTTGATACATCACAACACAATTTCTCTATAAAAGATTCTTTGCATATTAGTAATATTTGTCCAAACACTTCCCATTCCCAAAATAAAGCCCTACTTTTGCGAAGAATATTTTCCCGTATATTAACATATTAACAACAGTATCTCACAAATAAAATAAACCCTACAAGATGAAAGAAGAATCCGACAGCCCGTCTGTCCCCTACAATTTCTCCCGTTGTTTCAACGACCAATGCCCACAAGCCTTGAAATGTTTACGCTACATAGCTGCACAAAACGAAACAGCCGATTACCTTTATATCTCCATCGTTAATCCAGCACGTTATCCTGCGGATGGAAACCAATGCGAATGTTTCAAGACTGCTATCAAAGTTCATGTGGCATGGGGACTAAAACGGTTGCTCGACAGAATCCCTTATGAAGATGCGGTCAGTATCAGAATACAATTGGTGGGGCACTATGGAAAAACAGGATATTACAGGTTTTATCGCGGAGAACGGGGGCTTATGCCTAAAGACCAAGCCTACATCAGACAACTATTCCGTAATAAAGGAATAAAAGAAGAACCAACTTACCAACGTTACACAGAAGAATATATTTGGTAAGTTGCTGTCATCTGTCACAGTTTAGGGGTTAATAGTTTAGTAATGAACCGATAAGACTGTGACAGCAAGAGGTGACAGCAGGGTGATGGCATTTTTGCCGTCACCTGGTTATTAGTCTTACAACATGATAGAGTGTACCGCTACGCGTATGTTTGGAAGGTATTTCTTGCTTTTTCAGTATTCTTCCGAAGGAATTAACCCTCTTGACAGACATCGGGATTGAACTGCCTTTTTGAATATCTTCCATAATCTCCGCTGGAGACAACCACTCCCCTTCTTCAGGCTGTGCGGCACGGAAATAACGGAAGAAAAGTTGCTCTTCCGGCGGGACTTGTTCAAATTCACGGTTGTTTTCCACCATGATCTTTTCTTCCTCCTGGTCGAACCAGTAACGTTCACCATGCTCCAGTTCGTACATAGCTTGTGCGTAAAGCTGATCATAGTCTATCGGACGGTTGGTATCAATCACTCCGGTCACTTCGATGCAAATAAAACGACGGCTGCCGGAAGGGTCGGTCAACAAGTCTTTCTGATTACTTGTGGCTATGAATGAGGCATAACGGCGCATTTCGAGCACAGCACTGCCATGAGGTTTCTTCACATTCAGTACAGGCTTTTGCAGAATATGTTTCAGAAAGCCTTGTTGTGTCGAACTCACCTGGTCAAATTCATCGATATTGATAAGCGCAAAACGATTGAGGTAAAGTTCGGCATCTTTCTTTCGGGAAAAATCAATACTGTCGGTATAGTAGGAACGCTCGGAAGGAGGCATTATGCTCCGGCAAAAGGTGGATTTACGTGTTCCTTGCGGTCCGACGAGTAAGGGAGAAACACTGTTTGCATACTTTTTATTGCTTCCTTTCCAATGAGAAACCATATTGAGGAACCAACGGTGGAACAAATCTATCCAATACGGATTCTTACAAGGGACGGTGGCTGCCAATGCACGAATACGGTCTTTACCGTCCCATGCGGGAAGCCGGTAGAGAAAATCTTCCAACGGGTTGAATACAGGGACGCGGTTGGAGTAAATATAACGGCTAATATCCCTGTCCCACAAGGGGATGCCTTCCATTTGTGCATCCAAAGCAATGCTGTTCAGCGCACGTTTGTCGAGAGGATTGAAGCGGAAACGGAAAGAAAGTCTTTCACGATATTCTACCTCGCCAATTTGGGTGTTATGGCGGAATTCATAGCGGCGTTTCATAAATTCTTCAGTCTGCAAGGCGAGTTGCTGCTCTTTGCTTAGGCTGATATTCTTGCCGAAGCCTTTGCACTCGGTATATATATTGCCAATCATTTGCCGGATAAGCTCTTCCTGTTTATACATATAGAAGTGAAAAACAGTACGTTTCACAACTTCTTCTTGTGGAAGTCCCGAAGCAAAACAGTTTTTAGCCAGTTGGACAACTAAAGGATGCCATGTGCCTTCGCTCAATTCGAGCCCCGCTTCCCGGAGATCGGCATAAGCTTTCCGAAAAGCGGCTTCGAAAAGCATCAGGAAGGCATTTTCCGCATCATATCCCGGTACGGCACGGGTCAATGGAGATTTCTCCGCCTGAACCGCTTCACGGAAAGTGGTTTCTTCGGGCATTGATGATGGTTGAGAGAGATAAAATTGGACTGAATTCGGACGATATATGATGTCCGGGTCGTGGGATAATCGCGAATATTGTTCCAAAGTCGGTTCTTTGGGAAGTATATCGAACGGGATTTGGGGCTGATAACATTTCACAGCCAGTCGATAGGCGTGGGCGTGGAATAGTTCCGCTTCTTCCCGTGTTTTGGGAAGGGAGTTGTCCGGTCGGGTGAAGGTAGTCCATATCTTCACCGTTTTTCCACTTGAACCCATGAAAACACAACGGGTTTGTGGTTGCTCACAGGCTTTTTGTTTCACTAAAGCGATTTCCGACTTATTGGATAAAGGACCGATGGTCAGTTCTACAATACCGTTGTAGTTTTTCATCTGTTTCTGACCGTTTACTTTTCGAAATTCGGCAGCAGGAATTATCTTGGGCAGTTTATCGGCAAACATACACCGTTCATCGGAAAGGGTATATCGCAGATGCTCTCTGAATGTAGAAACAGGACGGGATTTTATTTCTGTCTTTATCTTATTTACCAGTATATCTAGATCCATTACGCTAAGCGCTATCGTATCTTCGTTCTTACGAAATTGAGTAATTTTCATTAATTTGATAATAATTTGTTTTGTCAGCGTCTTTGTGATCGTTGAGACTGCTAAATTAGTCATAATATCCGAAACCGGCAAAGAAAACAAGTTTTTAATACAGAAAATTATTGATATATCAAGCATCTCTTTAACCGAAAGAAACGGGATTGCCACCACTCTATTACGAGGCAAATTAGTTTTCTCCGCTTGAAACTACAGTTCCAGCTAAAGGAAACTATAGTTTCATCGGTGAGAAACCAATGGTTTCAAGTAATTGAAACTAGAGTTTCAAGCGTATGAAACTAAAGTTTCAAACCGCAGAACCAACAGTTTCGCACCTTGAAACTGTTGGTTTCAAGGCAGGACACAATTCATAAGTACGGGGGTAATAAAATGAACAACTTATCCATTTATGGCTAATACTATTCATTTTCGAACAGCGTTTTTATTTTGTATTTGTTTTTTTAGGTGACAGCATTATTGCTATCACACTGCTGTCACCTTGTGCTGTCACAGCATTAAGTACTTATACTCTGCAAGTTAGATTATAATCTGTGACAGATGACAGATATATTTTATTTTTCATTTCATAGAGAGTTGAACCTCTGAGTTCAAGTTATAAATGCGACACCGACTTATTTCACAGGGAACAATTATTCCGTCATCGTATCATATTCCACAATCTTCTCTTTACATAAGCGTTCAGTAATATCTTTCAGAATATCTATGCGGGCAATAAGGTATTCCAGTTGTTCTTGTGAGATACTGAAATCTTTGTTATAACGAGCCTCGATATACGAACGGCATAATAAATCAAAACATTCTTTCTCTTCATCCGTATTTTGAGGAAAGACTGTGGTCAATTCCTGTGAGAAACGTTTTACCATCCCACTAAGCTCTTTAATTTTATGAGTTTTTGGAAGATAATTCGTAAAAACCATCAGGATAGTATAGTATAATTTTTCACAAGTCTGATGAAGCATGAAAGCTGATAAGTTATATTGTTCTTTAGGCATGAAATATTCCTTCACAACACCCAAAAAGTCACAAGCATAAGGATACAACCTATCAAATTCACTCTGCGCAATATCCCGAATCTCTCTAAAACTCAACTTCCGTGGTTTAGCCAATTCGTGTTTGCCACTATTATAAAGCATAATTCCTTCCTTTACTATATCTGTAAAGAAATATTGGCTGATTTCCAAATTACGGTTTACTGTATTAATATGTTCTACAACAAATTGTGGAAAAGCATGACGACGGTCTGCAAACAAGTCATGATATTTATTCGTAATACGGTTCAATTTTCTTTCCACATATTTAGTCTGCCCGGTCACAACAAGAAGAATATCATAATCGCTTTGATAGGAAGTATGAACACCAAATTCTATATTAGTGTCCCATAAAACATAGTTTCCCCTTGCATAACTTCCGAACAGGATAACCATCTGACAATTCCCGATGCTTTTACACACTAAATCCAGCAAGACTGTCAATTCTTCCTGTGTACATTTGGGTAAACGTTTTATAGACTTCTTCATTATCATTCTTATTTGTAACTTTACAAAGGTACGAACTTTATCATCCCTAAACTACAGAGATGGAAAAAACTTATAATAAAATCTTTTCAAAAATCCTTCAACACTTCCATCATTGCCGGACGACGTTTATATTTTATCCGAAATTCCGCTACTATGTTTTTCACTGCAGTCTGTCCTCCCTTTAGTTTATGTATGCACGGTAACACTCGTGCGATAAATTCATAATTCCTCCGTCCCATTTTCCGTTCGGCATAGTCATTCAACGAAGAAGTATACATAGCAATCAGCTGTTCCGAATGAGTATCCTTCAAATAATGAGCATACCGCATCAATGCTTCCAGTTGATCATATCTAGTTGATGACAACAAGGTGAACAGACGCTCATTATCCTGTTCTTTCACATAGATATCAGCTTCAGCACTTCCACCGAAAGAAAAATAGTTACTAAATTCTGTTTCCTTCATCATCGCATCCAGAAAACTCTTCCATTGTTCTTTCGGAATCAGAGTTTTAAGTTTATTGTAATATGTCAGTTTATCCCTGCCTGTCACAAACAATAGACGACATGTATCAATTACTTCGGAAGTCCGGTTGGTCGTCTCGTAAATCTTCAGTTTTATTTCCACCCATTTACTATCGGTACCGGGATATATCTCTTCTTCCGCAATCTCTATTCCTTCATCCAGCAAACGGATGGCTTCATCGTATTGGCAACGGACAATCAATTTTTCAACCTCCATCTCCCGTATTTCAGTCAGATAAAGATATTGGCGGATCGTTTCATTCGCTTTTTGCTCTTCATTCTGCTCCAATAATAAGTTGACTTTGCGAAGAACTAACTGATATAAATCATGAGTGTCCTTTCTTGTTTCAAGAAGTCCATCAATCAATTCCAAGGCTTTTTCTGTCGGCTGAATCGAAAGATTGATTTGCATCATAAGTTCATCTATATCATAGATTCCGTAATTTCGATAAGTAGATATTTCAGCAATCTGACGTAATTCCTGTAGAATATCCGTCTTTTGTTTCTGAGTTGTTTTAGGATGTCCAACCACTTTCATGAGTAAACCTCCTGCATGCTCACAATAAAGGGAAGTGCCAAAGTCATCATCATCGTCAATATATAGTAATTCATCCTCATAATTCTCACCGATAGAACGAAGTGTTTGAAGAGCTATGGCAATAGTACTATCCATATCTCCCAGACTCAAAAAGAAGTCTGCTTTCTTCAGATAAATATCCATTTGATTGAAAACAGTTTCCCAATCACGACTGTAATCATTATAACGATTATGATAACGAGACTTTTTACTGTCACCGAAACTATTAAAAATCTTTTGGATTTCCGTTCTATAATCTTTTCCCTTTGATGTCGAAGACGATTCCTTGAATATAAAACGCTTCAAAAACGCTGCCTTAAATTCCGGATTCGTTGAGGCATATTCACTGATAAATGTAGAAATTTCTTGCGGACTAATGAATGACAGCAATTGTTTGATGTCCACATTGGGCTGTACAACCTCTTCTTCCTTTGTAACTATTCTCATTTTTGAAAATGCACTACGACTTACTCGTTTATTATTATCACGAATTGCCAGAAGTGCTGCCACGACATGCTTGCAGATTTCTCCATCATACGGACAATCACAGTACCAGGATTCTACTTCCTTTCCGTTCATAGATATTTCTACATTATAATCATCCGTTCCCTCTACGGTTGCAGTCCATTCACCGGGTGAGGTTTCTTCCAGTTCGGAAACGGCATCTGTATCATAATACTCTTCCCCGCGCATCAATATCTTATAGGGGACAAAGTTCTCAAAATTATCTAGCGTAATCATATGACTAATTTAATACTTTATATATCCTTCTTGTTCATACGCTTTCCCATATTTATGAATCATTGCCACCAATGGTCTTAAACGTTCGTCAGAAACCAACATAGCCCTATAACGCAAATACTGATTATCATAAAGCTGCCGGTTTCCGTCCTTGAGGCGTTTCTTCACATCCGCAGGAATGAAAAATTCCGCACGATTGCCCAATTTTACATAGAATTCATTTAAAAAGATAGAAATGCCAGCCAAATCTATGTCACCGAAATGAATATAGCGATTGGGGATTATCTTTAGCCAGTTACACAAATCCTTCGATTGCGGATAACGGGACACGAAAAGAACTTTCATTCCTTCAAACAAGTACTTTTGGGCACGGATATGCTGGAAATTTTCTCCATTCTCTATACCCACTACTACAACATCTTCAGGAATACGAAAATATTCGTAATCCTGCATGAAAATAGAAGTGCCTTGCAAGGGAGAAAGCACACATGGTTCGCCATGAAACGTAGCTTCTATAGGCGTATAACAATTGAGGAGAAAACCTTTGAACGTACGAGTATATCTCAATTTAGAGTCCCCCGCCTTCGCCACTTGCTCCGAACGCGACACTTCATCCGGACAGTTCTTCATCTCAATCCAATCTTCCAGCTCCATGCCGGAAGTATAATTCTGGGAGATGTAGATACGGCATCCTTCCGGATCAATCATACGAAAACTACGCTTACTCCCTCGGGGAACAATAGTGATGATTCCCTCATCCATTAATCTATTTGCTATCAGTCCATCAAACTTTGTGTAAGGTATGAGCTCGCCGCCCAGCATTTTCAGAACCAGCCTCGCCATTGCCAATGTAAATAAACTGCCACTCATTTTTCTATCTTATTATAGGTTAACAATGGGACAACCTGTGTATTTGACCGCCCGTCTTTACTCAATAAATAGGTATAACGATAATCTTCCACATTGTAAGTAGTGGGAGAACTATTTACCAACAATATATTCCGGCAATTGGCAAAGTCTAGAATACCTTTCACATTGTTGGGGTGTAACTTGCCTATTTCATCCATCATACAATGGATTTTAAAGTCACCAAACTTACGTGACGCCTTTTCTTTGAACACATTAATCAGCATGATATTGACCATTGCTTTTACCAGAATATCCGTACCGTCGGAACCTACATTGGCAATCTTCTCCACCCATCCCGTGTCATTATCATTCTCTTTCACGCGGAACTCCAGTTTGAATGTATCGGCAAGCGCCAACCGTCTGCGTCCCGGCTCGTCAAGCAGGAATTTCATAAACGACAACAAATGCCGGACAGCCACCGCATTGACATCTTCACGGGAATCCTGCGAGAACAAGTCAACCTTTCCCATATTATATTGGTTCTCATCACTAAACCGTTTAATCTCCAGCAATAGCTGCATTAGTTTATCGCTGCTCTGAAGCGGGCGAAGAGCTATTTCCTTTATTACTCCGGCAAAATTCCGCTTGACAAAATCGTCGTTGATATCCTTTATTGTTCTGTGTATCTCGCTTTCATTACGGGTCAGTCCTCCCACTTCCTGCGAAATCCGGCGGATTATATCCGTATACCGTTCACTGATATGTTTCTGATAATCGGAAATCTTATCATTATCCACAAACTCGCACAAATTGGAAGCGAAATCATAGTAATCCTGTTCTCCAACCAGTTCCGTACGGAAATGAAACGTGTTTTTTGACGAGAAGTTTCCATTGAACTGCGTCACCGCTTTCTTGAATTCTTCTGTTTTTCTGATAGTGGATACGATGAGCGACTTCAACTCTTCCACAATAACATCGCAATTTTTCCGAGTAGGCTTCTCTCCTATTTCTATCACAGAAGGTGGACAAAAAGTTTCATCTTTCCGGAACATATCCACTTTATTCAACCCGTCCTCCAATAAGTGCAATTCTTTACCAATCCGCTCGAGATGCTCGTCCGCCCCTTTTTTCTGAACCTGCAACTTCTCCTTTTTCAGAGCGAAACGTTCGTCCAATGCAACTAGCTTCGCATCCTGTTCTTTCTTCCGGCTTCGCGTAGCAGGTTCTTTATCAAACAGTTCCTCCTTGTCTCTTTCATAATAAAGAACTTGCGGGCGGGATTTACCTATATAATCTAATTCTTTATTTATTTCGGCAAGCCTGTCATCATACTTGCGGATAGTGACCGTATCAGCACCCTTTCCATTTAATTCATTCTCCTGCACCTGCTTCAATTCCTTTTTCCGCTCCTCAGTTTGCTGTTTCATCCGCTCTATCTCTTGCTGAACGCTGGCAACAAACTCCTCCAGTTCCTTCCGGAGTTCCGTCCTGCTGTCATTATACACTTTCCGGCAAGCTTTCAACAGTTTTTCCCGTTCCGCCAAATGCTTCTCCTTCTCGCCTTCCGCCACATAAAGACGATGACCGATATCATTCAGTTGCGCCTGTAATTCTTCGGTACATCCTCTTTTCCATTCCTCTTCCTTCGTCTTCCATGAGGCGTAATCAGCCTGCAAATTCTTCAATTTTGCAGGAATCTGCATTCGCTCGGCTTCCATCAGATGTTGTTCTTCCAAAATACTATGTATTTGCTTCGAATACTTCTTCTCCAAAGAAGAAACAGCTTCCCCCTCTTCTTCCGTCAGTCGGGTGAGACGGTCGGTACAGAGTTGCCGGGCTGCTTGTTGCCTATCGCGCTCCTGCTTCATTTCCTCGGGAGTGCGAACAGAACGCTCGATTGCTGTCAGATTGAGTGAAACGCCGAACAAAGTAGCTTCCTTATTCACTAATTGAGGTTGCAGTTCATTATTGTACAACACCAGTTCCTCATCCGCCACCTTGCCTATCGTCTCCTGCCAATCCGGTTTGTTCTTCTCCAGCCATTCACACAAAGAACCTTTTCGTTTCTCAATCAAGACCTCCAATGTTTGCAACTGTTCTTCAATCGCGCTCCGTTCTTTACGAACGGTCTCCATCTTTGCCTGAAATTCCCATTTCAACTCTTTCACTTTCCATTCACACTCCTGCCTCAACTGCTTTATTTCTCCTTGTTGCTGACAGATGCCATGTTCCAGTTCCTTGTCCTTTTTGCGCAGTTCGTTGATACCGTCTTCACAATCGGACATTTCCTTTTGATGGGGATGTTCGTATTTCACCTTTTGAAGTTTCAGGTTACACTGTGCCTGTTCATCGCGCAACTGCCGAATACGATTATCCACAGTCTGCACTTTCTCTTCTTGCGTTACCCTTACTTTCTCTTCTTCCACACGAAGTTGTTGCATCAATTCCTCCTGCTTGCCGGCAATCTCCGCATTCCGAGCATTTATCCGTGCTTGCTGGCTATTCTCAAAAGTACGGAAATCAGCTTCCAGTTTCTCAAACAACAATCGGTACTTACTCAATACGTCCTCATAAGCTCTTGTCAGTTCCGATTTCATATTCCGGACTTGCTCCAGTTCCTGAATCAGTAATTCTTCGCAAGATACCCGTTTGATGATTTCTTCAATCTGCATCTGCTCGTAATGCAGACGTTTCTCACGTATCTTTTTGAGCAAATCGCTTATTATACCTATATCCCTAATCAAGCCATCACGCTCATTGGTGTACTTTTGTTGCAGTTCACCCATAAGCCGCAGCAACCGTTCACGTTCCGTCTCCGCTTTAGCCTGTTCTTCCTTCACTAACGGAATCTCATGCAAAGCCTGTTTCTCCGCAAAGTTAAGCTCCGCACGCCCTTCACTAATCTGCTTTTGAGTATAAATCAAGTCACGATAGGCGTTCATTACTTTCTCCGCCATCTTCCGGACAGGCACTTCTCCATTCTTGTTCTTTGTAAACCAAAGCATCACGTCCCTGTATTCCTGCTCGAATTCCTTTATCTGGCTACGATAGAAGTCCAAATCGACAGAGATATCCTCATCACTCATCGAACGGATAATGGTATCTTTTATAAAGTCAGCATCCAGTTTGGAATTTAAAAAGACGTTCTGTATCGTACGGGGAATATTCTGATATTTTGCACTTTCCACAATGGCAAATTTGCGGTAGGGTATCATTTCATGCTTGCGGTTATTACCGAAAATAATGTCCCGATACATTTCATAGCTAGTCACTTGTGCAGTAATCTGAATCTTCGAACCGATATGTTCTCGGATACGTCCCCATTCAGAATGTACCACATTGTGTTCGTCAATGAACCAGTCCTGTTGGAATGGCGCATCAATAAAACGGAAAAACACCCGTCCCTGGGATTTGGCAGCTACCACACAATACGCCCCATTCTCCCGCATCACCTCATAGATAATGTAAGAATTGGCATAAGGAAAGTAAAAAGCATCGAAGCTTTTCTTCTCTTTCGGAATGCCCAGTCTTAGTTTGTCAGCATTATAAAAGAATAGGATGGCACGGAGCAGTGTACTCTTACCAACACCTTGCGTACCTATAAAATGTACGTTCCCATCCAACTTCACTTCCGCATATGGAATATGGGCACTGTTCAGAAAAATAATCTTATTCAGGTATCTCATCTTGCACCTCCTCTGAAATTGTGATACAATCAATCAAGTCCTCCATATAATGGAAAGCCGACAATACTTTATATGTCCCATCGAGTTCGTTTTCTTTCTCTATCAGTCCTATACTCTCCAGTTCTTTCAACAGTTTGCCGACAACTTCATCATATTTCTTCTTATCCGAAAACAGTTTGGTTGCCTTTTCTTTCAGTTCGATATCGCATCCTATCTGAATTTCAATATCAGCAGCACGGAACAGAAAGCCCGGGCCGAATGCCGAATGATAGGTTTTTAGGAAACTCAGGTAATCAATCCACTTCTGAATTGCTTCCAGTTTACGTTCCAAATCGACTTTCGATTCCTTGCGAGTAAAGTAGTAATAACCGTCACCGCCTTCCAAATAGAAACCGATACCTTTATAGTAATCATAATAATCGGGCAAATCTTCCTCAATGGCATCATACAAGCGTTTCACTTGGGTAGAGACACTATTGGAAGAAATGAATCCCCCTTTGCTAAGTATATTAAATATTTCTTCAGTGTATTTCATGGTCATCTGTTTTTAGCATTCAGCATACATCATTTGGCATATATTAAAGGGTATTCCACTTCATCGGAGATTTCATAAGTATCCGTAAAGCGAAGTTCGTCGGCATACTGTGATGCCAGTTGGCAGAAAAAGATTAATTTCTCTCCACGTGTCACCTCTTTCCGGTAGCGATAGTTCATCACAAAAGAGAACAGGTGGGTGCTGGACGCCATAAATGAATTATGCACTTCCTGCAAGTTTACGGTATCTATCATTTGCGACTGCCCATCCAGGTATCCTTCCGGAATGGCATCTGCCAGTTGTTTCATTCCTTTCGGAGAATTTCTCTGCCGCGCGACAAGTTTCTTCAAAATCTGAAAAGCCTCATCGGAAGTCCGTAGATTATCAATGGAAAGCTTGATGCGATAACCGACCTGCGGCTCCATCCAGACAGGATTTTTTTGTGCGGCAACAGAACGGATACTTGTATGTTCTTCCAACAAGAACTGGTCTTTCAGGTACTTCAACTTCTTTACTTTCTCAAAGATGCGGTTCTGATAATCTATCAGATTCAGATAATGGATGATTTGTTTCTGGATTTCAATCAGGTTATGGTACGAGTCATTTAGCTGAAGTTTTACATCACTTACTACATTCCGCATCTGTACGTCCATCGCCACTCGGAAGAAAATAGGCTGTCCGTAGTCTATCAATTCCTCACTTTTACGGATCAGCAGAGCAATATTGTTCCGTTTCTCATCAAGCCGGACGAGTTTGGTTTTCTTTATCTTATAATTCGGTTCGTTCTTATAAGTATTATCCATGTTCCTTTTCAAGTCCATCACATTGCGGACTGTAGTCAGAGCGATGTTTTTTAGACAGCGTTTCACTTCACGCTGGTAGTTGTATTTACGTTGCTCGTTATTCTCTTTCAGATAATAGTCAATATTTTCATTCAGTCGCGTCAGGTAATCCTGCACGAAAGAAACATTGATTTCTTCATTTACTTCGAGCACATCTTCAAAGAATTTCAGATAGATATCTTCCATTTCCAGAAAGTCACCAGTATCCCGGATAACCCCATAGTCAATCAGATAGCGGATACGCTCTTCTTTGTACTCCGTCATTTCAAGCGCATAATCATAACGGAACGAAAGAGATTTCCGTTTAGCAAACATTTCTTTCAAGAGTTCTTTCTCCCGGTCCAGACTTTTGACAAGTTCTTCTATAGAACGAAAAGTGCTCATATTAGTTTTGTCTTTTAATGGTGTGTTACTACTTCCAAATATTTACATAGTATATATTTCAGTAATAAGATATCACAAAAATAACATAAATGAAATAGTAAACCTAATTTCTGTATCAATATTTTTATTACTACAAAAATTAAGAAACTAACTCTACATATTCATTATACAACTATAAATTTCAAGTAAGAATTTGCAAAGGCAATTACTATTTATACCTTTGTGACTTCAATAGAAAATATGATTTCAATAGAGAATTAGTAACCCGTTAAAAGAGAAACCTAAAATCCGCAAGCAATCTCAATGGCAATCTCAATTGCAGTAAAGAGCTTGAACACTATGCATCATGATAGTATGAGCGTGAATTTTGTCCGATTTGTGCATACCTTCCCCTTACCCCACAATGCGACTTGAGGCAATACGCAGATTAAAACCATAAGGAACGGACTTTATCCGAATCCAGTTTTGAAAGGTCTTGCATAAGCCCGGTTTTCAGTATAGATATTCAGCACGTATTGCCTTGCTGTCATGATCCACTTGGCAGG
>CDZN01008021.1_pt1 | contig 40337 bp, 32 predicted proteins | sample 557701 | NCBI WGS metagenome assembly CDZN01 (sample SAMEA3182089, study PRJEB8094) | gut metagenome | biome: human; feature: gut; material: Stool; isolation source: human stools | place: Canada | collected 2013-02-04 | reverse complement strand
CCCGGCTATTCAAGGAAAGCGAACAGATCATCGTGGCGACCGATGCCGGACGCGAGGGTGAGCTTATCTTCCGCTACCTCTACCATTATACCGGATGCACCACCCCGTTCGTCCGCCTCTGGATAAGCTCGCTTACCGACAAGGCTATCCGCGAGGGACTGCGCAACCTCGAAGCGGGCGGCAAATACGACAACCTCTATCTTGCCGCCAAAGCACGGAGCGAATCAGACTGGCTCGTGGGTATCAACGGCACGCAGGCACTCTCCATCGCCGCCGGACACGGCACATATTCCGTCGGACGTGTGCAGACACCCACGCTGGCGATGGTGTGCGCACGCTACTGGGAGAACCGCCGCTTCACGCCCGAAGCCTTCTGGCAGCTCCATATCGCAACGGACGGCTGCGATGAAGGAACGGTGAAGTTTTCCTCTTCCGAAAAATGGAAAGAGAAAGAGCCCGCGACGGAACTGTATAACAAGGTGAAGTCGGCAGGCACAGCCACCGTCACGAAAGCCGAACGCAAGGAGAAGACGGAGGAAACACCGCTCCTGTACGACCTGACCACGCTCCAGAAGGAAGCCAACGCCAAGCACGGCTTCACGGCGGAACAGACGCTTGAAATCGCGCAGAAACTCTACGAGAAGAAGCTCATCACCTATCCGCGAACCGGAAGCCGCTACATCCCCGAAGACATGTTCGCTGAAATCCCCAAGCTGCTCGCCTTCATCGGGACTTTGCCCGAATGGAAAGGCAAGGTGCAGCCGAAAGCCGTACCGACACGCAGAAGCGTGGACGGCGGCAAGGTGACGGACCACCACGCCCTGCTCGTCACGGGCGAGAAACCGCTGTTCCTCTCCAAAGAGGACAGCACCGTCTATCACATGATAGCCGGACGCATGATCGAGGCTTTCTCCGAAAAATGCGTCAAGGACACCGCTACCGTCACGGCGGAGTGTGCCGGAGTGGAGTTCACGGTGAAAGGCAGCGTCATCAAGCAAGCCGGATGGCGTACCGTCTATGGCGGGGAGGACAAGGAAGAAACCTCCATCCCCAATTGGCAGGAAGGCGACACGCTGACGCTGAAAGGCTGCTCCATCACGGAGGGCAAGACCAAACCCAAGCCGCTGCATACAGAAGCGACACTGTTGTCCGCTATGGAAACGGCGGGCAAGGACATAGAGGACGATGCACTCCGTCAGGCGTTGAAGGACTGCGGCATCGGCACGCCCGCCACCCGTGCCGCTATCATCGAAACGCTCTTCAAGCGCGGATACATGGAACGCTGCAAGAAATCGCTTGTGCCGACTGAAAAAGGGCTTGCCCTCTATTCGGTCGTGAAGACGATGCGCATCGCCGACGTAGCCATGACGGGCGAATGGGAGAAGAATCTGGCACGCATCGAGCGCGGGGAACTGCCCGCCGACACCTTCCGCAGGGAGATAGAGGCGTACACACGTGAAATCACCTCCGAACTGCTCTCGTGCGACAAGCTGTTCTCCCGCAGGGATTCCGGCTGCAAGTGTCCCAAGTGCGGGACGGGCAGCATGCAGTTCTACGGCAAGGTGGTACGCTGCGACAACGCGGAGTGCGGGCTGCCCGTGTTCCGCCTGAAGGCGAACCGCACCCTTTCCGATGACGAGATCAAAGAACAGCTCACCGACGGGCATACGAAACTGCTCAAAGGCTTCAAGAGCAAGCAGGGCAAGAGCTTCGACGCCATAGTCGCCTTTGACAGGGACTATAACACGACTTTCGTGTTCCCAGAAAGGAAAACGAGCAGGAAATTTTCAGGACGGAAGAAATAGTATTAACTTTTGAGAAAGTAGGCTGCACCTCAACAATAGAAATAAACGGGTTTATTTCGTATTGTCTTCGATTTGCACTACCTTTGCCACTGGTTCAGAGTAATGAATTGTTCTTCGATACCGGATTACACTCATACTTTGGATTTAGTGGTGGCACTCGGAGGGATACCGAGTGCCTTTTCTTTCTCCTTTCCGGACGATTATCCCCATCATTATCAACCCACTAAATTCCAAAGTAATGAACAACAAGAAGAAAAACGAAGGTCGGACCGACTTTTCCTATTACGGTCTGTACCTGCTGGACTACCTCCGCACGAACAGGTTTGAACAGGCTTCCGACGATGCCTTCATCCGGGAGCGTGCCGACGGTGCCGCCGAAACGTATGAGCGTGCGCGGCTTGAAGGCTATCCGCCAGAAGGGGCGCAGGAGTTGGCGATGGACACGCTCCTGCGGGGGCTTCGCTATTCCAAGTACGCCATCCTCCGCGAAGTCGTGGAAAACGAGTTTGCCGACGAAGTGCCGGAAAAGAAACGCGAAGCCTTCATCCGAAAGCTGCTGCCGCCTGTCGGCAACGTATTCTTCGCCTATGACCTTTCGGACGACAATTTCGCCTTGTCGCCCGAATACGACCTGCTCTACACGGAGCTGACGGGAGCTGTCGTCCTTTATATCGGGGAATATGGCGTTTAACCGCAAACAACGGCTACGGGACAACATCGAGGCGATACGGACGGCATTCATCCTTGACAGGGAACGGAGGACGGCAACCGCCGAGGAACAAGCCATACTTCGGAAGTATTGCGGTTTCGGCGGATTGAAGTGCATACTGAACCCGGCAAAGGAACTGACGGATGCCGTGCATTGGGCGAAATCGGACCTCGAACTGTTTGCCCCGACGGTGGAGCTGCACAGGCTGATGCGTGAAAACAGCAAGGACGATACGGAGTACAAGCGGTACGTGGATGCCATGAAGCAGTCCGTGCTGACCGCTTTCTACACACCGCCGGAGATAACCTGCACGATTGCGGAGGCTCTGCATGAACACGGCATACGTCCCGACCGTGTGCTGGAGCCGTCGGCGGGCGTGGGCGCATTCGTGGATGCCGTGCTGGAAAACAAGCCGGACGCGGACATCATGGCTTTTGAGAAAGACCTGATGACGGGCAAGATATTGGGACACTTGCATCCCGACCAAAAGGTAAGGGTGCAGGGATTCGAGAAGATAGAGAAGCCCTTCACGGACTATTTCGACCTTGTTATCTCGAACATCCCGTTCGGCGACGTGGCTGTGTTTGATCCGGAGTTTACGGGAAGCCAAGACCCGGCAAGGCGTTCCGCCGCGAAGACAATACACAACTACTTCTTCCTGAAAAGCCTTGACGCTGTGCGTGAGGGCGGCATCGTGGCGTTCATCACCTCGCAGGGAGTGCTGGACGCACCGTCCAACGCGCCCATACGCGAGTACATGATGCGTAATGCCAATCTGGTGGGTGTCGCACGCCTGCCGAACAATCTCTTCACGGACAACGCGGGTACGGAGGTGGGTAGCGACCTGATTATCCTGCAAAAGAACACTGGCAAGAAACAGGAGCTATACGATTTTGAAGAGTTGTTCGTACAGACGGAAAAGACACCGATAGGCAGTTTCCAGAACGGGTATGTCGGCAGCATCGGCATGATTCCCCACTCGGATCTGATAAGCGGCACAGACCCTTACGGGAAACCTGCCTATAAAGTCATGCACCGGGACGGCATCGGGCAAATGGCGGAGGACTTGCGGGAACATATGGATATTGAGCTGTATAAGTTGGACAAAAAGCTGTATGAAATGCACAGCCTGCATCCGGCACAGGGGAAAAGCACGGTAACAGAAACCATTTCCACACCGGTTGTCACTCCTGAGATACAGCCACGTCATGAAATGGCAGCGAAACCCGAAGCGGCAACACCGCAGCCGGAGGAAGAAAAGCCGGAGATAGAGCCGCGCCGCCCCGATTATTCGGAGGGCGTGCAGCTCTCCCTGCTCGACCTCTGGGGCATGACGGAGGAAGTACGCAAGCAGGAAGCACCCGCCAAGAAGAAAAAGACGGCGAAAAAGGAAAGCCCGGCAAGGCGTATGCCTCCTAAACCGCAGGCGCAGGTTACGCCGAAGGTTACGACCACACCGTCACAGCCGTCTGCCATACCGCTGACGGAGAACAGGGAAAGCCATGAAACAAAGCCGGTGAGTTTCGCAGCCAAAGGCGATCCGGATGATATTTACGCCACTTTGGATTGGGACACCAATCCGCCCATCAACGGTTTCTATGAAATGATGATGGACCTCACGCCGGAGCGACGCAAGGAACTTCGCAGGCTGGCGGCACAGCATCAGGAGAAACGGCAGCATGTACCGGACGTGAAAGCTGCACCGGAGCAGGAAACACGGCAACCCGAAACACAGCCGGAAGTTGCCGCCACTCCTGCCGCTCCCGCAACGGAAACGGCTGCAACCTCCCTTTTTCCCGAAATGGGAGCGGAAAAACCGAAAGAGGAAGCCCCCGACCTGTCGCCGCGTCCCTACCACCGCACGCCGGAAATGCACCTGCGTGAAGGCTCGTTGGTGGCTGACAGTGGGCGTCGTAACATCGGTTATCTGAAAGACATCACGCCTTACGGCGCGACATTCCAGCCGCTTGGACTGACAGGCTATCAGAAAGAGAAAGCGTTGCTGTATGTGTCGCTCCGTGACGCATACGAACGTCTGTACCGCTATGAATCGAACAGACATGAAGAAAACCCGCAGTGGCGTGAACACCTGAACACCTGCTACGATGAGTTTGTCATGCGCTACGGTAACCTCAACGCCAAGCAGAACGTGAAACTGGTGATGATGGATGCAGGAGGACGCGACATCCTTTCGCTGGAACGGGCGGAGGACGGCAGGTTCGTCAAGGCGGACATTTTCGAGCGTCCCGTTTCTTTCTCGGTGGAGAGCCATGCCAACGTCAGCTCTCCCGAAGAGGCGTTATCCGCATCGCTCAACAAGTTCGGCACGGTCAATCTTGATTATATGCGGGAGATAACCGACAGCACGGAGGAGGGATTGCTTGACGCCCTCAAAGGACGCATCTTCTACAACCCGCTCGTAACCGGTTACGAGATAAAGGACAGGTTCATCGCCGGGAACGTGATAGAGAAGGCTGAACGCATCGAGGCATGGATGGGCGACAACCCAGAAAACGGGCGTATGCCGGAAGTGAAGCAGGCGTTGGAGGCTCTGAAAGAAGCCGAGCCGCCGCGCATCGCCTTTGAGGACCTCGACTTCAATTTCGGGGAACGCTGGATTCCGACGGGCGTGTACGCCGCCTACATGAGCCACCTTTTCGACACGGACGTGAAAATCGCCTACTCCGCAAGCATGGACGAATTTTCGGTGGCGTGCGGCTACCGCACCATGAAAATCACGGACGAGTTTTTAGTGAAGGGCTATTACCGGAACTATGACGGCATGCACCTGTTGAAACACGCCCTGCACAACACCTGCCCGGATATGATGAAATCCATAGGAAAGGATGAACACGGAAACGACATCAAGGTACGTGACAGCGAGGGCATACAGCTCGCCAACGCCAAGATTGACGAAATCCGTAACGGGTTCTCGGAATGGCTGGAAGAGCAGTCGCCGCAGTTCAAGGAACGGCTGACGACGATGTACAACCGCAAGTTCAACTGTTTCGTGCGTCCGAAGTATGACGGCTCACACCAGACCTTTCCCGACCTCAACCTCAAAGGGCTGGCAAGCCGGGGTATCAAGAGCGTTTATCCGTCGCAGATGGATTGCGTCTGGATGCTCAAACAGAACGGCGGCGGCATCTGCGACCATGAGGTAGGAACCGGCAAGACGCTGATAATGTGCATCGCGGCGCATGAAATGAAGCGTCTGAACTTGGCGCACAAGCCGATGATTATCGGGCTGAAAGCCAATGTCGCGGAGATTGCCGCCACCTATCAGGCTGCATATCCGAACGCGCGGATTCTCTATGCCTCGGATAAGGACTTCTCGACCGCCAACCGCGTGCGTTTCTTCAACAACATCAAGAACAACGACTATGATTGCGTCATCATGTCGCACGACCAGTTCGGCAAGATTCCGCAGTCACCGGAGTTGCAGCAGCGCATCCTGCAAGCGGAGCTTGACACGGTGGAGGAAAATCTCGAAGTCCTGCGGCAACAGGGCAAGAACGTGTCGAGGGCGATGCTGAAAGGGCTGGAAAAGCGCAAGCATAATCTTGAAGCGAAATTGGAGAAAGTGGAACACGCCATCCAATCGCGCACGGATGATGTGGTGGACTTCAAGCAGATGGGCATCGACCATATCTTCATTGACGAGAGCCATCAATTTAAGAACTTGACTTTCAACACGCGGCACGACCGTGTGGCGGGATTGGGAAACTCGGAAGGAAGCCAGAAAGCCCTGAACATGCTCTTTGCCATCCGTACCATACAGGAACGCACGGGAAAGGACTTGGGGGCTACGTTCCTATCCGGCACGACCATCAGCAACTCGCTGACGGAACTGTACCTGCTCTTCAAGTACCTGCGTCCGAAAGAGCTGGAACGGCAGGATATCAGATGCTTTGACGCATGGGCGGCTATCTTCGCCAAGAAGACGACCGACTTCGAGTTCAACGTGACGAACAACGTGGTGCAGAAGGAGCGTTTCCGCTACTTCATCAAAGTGCCGGAGCTTGCCGCCTTCTACAATGAGATAACCGACTACCGCACGGCAGAGGATGTGGGTGTAGATCGTCCGCACAAGAACGAGATACTGCACCATATACCGCCCACGCCCGACCAAGAGTATTTCATCAAACAACTGATGGAATTTGCGAAGACGGGCGACGCCACGCTGCTGGGCAGATTGCCTCTGTCGGAAACGGAGGAAAAGGCTAAGATGCTTATCGCCACCGATTATGCCCGGAAGATGGCTCTTGATATGCGCATGATAGACCCGAACTACGAAGACCACCCCGACAACAAGGCTTCCCATTGTGCCAAGACGATTGCGGAGTATTACCACAAATACGACGCGCAGAAAGGCACGCAGTTCGTGTTCTCGGATTTGGGAACGTACCAGCCGGGCGACGGATGGAACGTGTACAGCGAGATAAAACGGAAGCTGACGGAGGACTACGGCATCCCGGCAAGCGAGGTGCGATTCATTCAGGAGTGCAAGACCGACAAGGCACGCAAGGCGGTGATAGATGCGATGAACTCCGGAACGGTGCGTGTGCTGTTCGGCTCCACCTCCATGCTCGGAACGGGTGTGAACGCACAAAAAAGGTGTGTTGCCATCCATCATTTGGATACGCCGTGGCGACCGTCCGACCTGCAACAGCGTGACGGACGCGGAGTCAGGGCGGGTAACGAGATTGCCAAGCATTTTGCCGGGAACAATGTGGATGTCATCATCTACGCTGTGGAAAAGTCGCTGGACAGCTACAAGTTCAACCTTCTGCACTGCAAGCAGACGTTCATCTCGCAGCTCAAGAGCGGGGCGATGGGCGCGCGTACCATTGACGAGGGAGCGATGGACGAGAAATCGGGCATGAACTTCTCGGAGTACATGGCGTTACTATCCGGCAATACCGACCTTTTGGACAAGGCGAAACTGGAGAAGCGTATCGCCTCGCTCGAAGGGGAACGCAAGTCGTTCAACAAGGGCAAGCGCGATTCGGAGTTCAAGTTAGAATCCAAGACGGGGGAACTGCGCAACAATACGGCGGTAATCGAAGCCATGACGGAGGACTGGAACCGTTTTCTTTCTGTTGTGCAGACCGACAAGGAAGGCAACCGCCTGAATGCGGTTAAGGTGGACGGCGTGGATTCTACCGATGAAAAGGTTATCGGAAAGCGTTTGCAGGAGATAGCCAAGAACGCCACGACGGGCGGTTTGTACAAGCCAGTCGGGGAACTTTACGGTTTTCCTATAAAGGTGGTCAGCGAGAGGATGCTCAAAGAGGGGCTGGAATTTACCGACAACCGCTTCGTGGTGGAGGGAAACTACAAGTACACCTACAACAACGGGCATCTGGCTATGGCTGATCCGGTAGCCGCTGCACGCAATTTCCTGAACGCATTGGAGAAGATACCTTCCACAATTGACCAGTATAAGGCGAAGAACGAGGTGCTGGAAAAGGAGGTTCCGCAGTTGCAGGAGATAGCGGGCAAGGTGTGGAAGAAAGAGGACGAGCTGAAACAGTTGAAATCCGAACTTGCCGCACTCGACCGCAAGATACAGTTGGAGCTTGCGCCGCCTACACCCGATGTCGCCGAAAAGGAAATGGATGGACGTGATGTCAATCCGGATGCGGAAGGTGTACGGAACGTGTCGCCACAGCACACCGAAAATGCACCGCAGATACGCAGTCCAATGAATGAACGAAGTCCGACTGGCAATAACATTGCCGATCATGTCATCATCGGACGGCCGGGTTTTCAATTCAAGGATGAGAATCGCCCGAAAGGGATAAAAATGTAAACTAAAAAGCGAAGAGTGTATAGTAAAAATACTATTACTCTTCGTTCTGATTGATTTTGAATAGTTCAATAATGTTTATTCATAAAACCAATTTATGTAAGAAAAAAGAACGCCATTGGGGTAAATTTTCTTATAACCTTTTTTGTATCTGTCTTCTAAACTCTGTTGGAGAAACGCCTAAATGAGTCTTGACATACTTCCCGAAAAAAGATATATTAGGGAACTTAAGATAATCTGCAATCTCCTTGATTGATTTGCCTGAAAAAGAGAGCTGCCGTTTGACATCTTCCATAACGTACTCGTTAATCCATTCGAAAGCGGTTTTACCACTCACTTTTTTTATTGTAGTGGAAAGGTATTTTGGAGTTATACATAATTGTTCCGCATAATAAGACACCGAACGCTCTTTCGGTTCGCTATCGGACAACAATTCAATAAATCTCTTAAATAGAATATCGCCCTGTGAAATGAGCGCATCACTTTCCGTCACCTCAAAAGACGGACTGCTGAGATCGGCCAACAAATCATACAAAAGGGCACTCACGAGGGAAACCATCGTCTTTTTGTTGTAGCTACGCTGGGGAAATTTCATGCGGTATTCCAATAACCGGTAATATTGTTCAAACAAACGGGAACTTTCTTCACTGATATGTAGAACAGGGTTCTGACTGATATAGAAATAATGGTTCCAGATTTTTTTGTCATCGTGAAGTATGCTTTGTATAATCCGGGGTGACAAACATAGGATTCTTGCTTCGAAGTCAGGACTTATCATGCAGTCATCAATTGTGGTGTTCGGTCCACAACACAGCATCTCGTAGGGATGTACTACAATGGTTTTGGACTTGATTCTCATCTGGAGCTTTCCATGAGTGCATGCAACGAACAAAATAACATCAAGCATCAATGAATTGCCTACACACAAATGATCGGGCATATTACGTATGTTGCTGATGATGAGAATATCACCATCTATATAATCCGGTTGTACAGTCTCTTGGATATTCTCAATAGACACTTGATTTTTCGCTTGCTTATATCGTTCCATATCGTACTGTCTTAAAATTCCTTTGCAAATATACAAATAAAAAATGTCTAAATGTGTTTCTTTTTTCGCTGATAGTGTTTTATTGTTCGTATTTACAGACCGATAAAGAACTATGTTATTTTATATAAGAATTTTAGAACAGCTGAATTATTCAGATTATCCCGAAATTTGCAGTGCGATTTCGAGAAAAAATAAATTCAATATAATAGTTATGAACAGAAATTATGGTTTATGGATGCTCTCTCTCATGTTGCTTGCAACGGGGTGTAAGGAACATCCGAATGACGGGATGAAAGCAACAGCCCCCGCAGTGCGTATCACAACGGTGCAACCGACAAGTGTCGGCAGTGTACAGGGATTTTCGGGCACGGTAGAGGAAATGACCGGTTCCGTGTTGAGTTTTATGGTAAGCGGTACGTTGAAAAACATGCAGGTGTCTCCGGGAGATAAAGTCAGCAAGGGACAGCTGGTTGCCGAGGTGGACGATGCCACATTGCATCATACGCATGACATGGCGGCAACTGCCTTACGACAGGCGGAAGACGCCTGCCGACGAATGAAGCAACTGCATGATGCCGGTAGTTTGCCGGAAATACAATGGATTGAAGTACAAAGCAAATTGGAGCAGGCACAAGCCGCCGAGCGGATTGCTCGTAAAAATCTCAATGATAGTCGCCTGTATGCACCGTTCAACGGTGTTATCGCCGAAAAGAACGTCGAGGCAGGACAGAACGTAATGCCTGGCATGCCTGTGGTAAAATTGGTTACGGTCGGTCGGGTGAAGGTAAAAATTGCTGTACCGGAGAATGAAATATCGCATGTAAGCATAGGACAGCCGGTCACTGTCCGTGTATCGGCACTCAATGGAGCCGTGTTCGAGGGGAAAGTAACAGAAAGAGGAATAGTAGCGAATGCTATGACACGTTCGTATGAAGTGAAAGCATTGATAGACAATCCGAATGGCAAACTGCTGCCGGGTATGATCTGTGATGTCAGCATGCCGCAAGCCGGCGAGGATACCGTTATATTATTACCGGCTTCTGTCGTACAGACCGACAATGCTAACCGTCATTTCGTATGGACGAGCCGTCAGGGTAAAGCCCACAGGCAGTTCATCCGGACCGGTGTGCTGACCGATGGCGGAATAACAGTGACAGCCGGACTTTCCGCAGGAGATGAAGTGCTGACCGAAGGACAACAGAAAGTCAGCGAAGGCATGGATATTACCGTCATAAAATAGTGTGCCATGAATATGAAAGAGAAAAAAAGGAATCTGGTGGAATGGGCAATGCACTACCGCCAAATTATTATTCTGCTGACGTGTTGTTTCATGGCATTCGGATTTTTCGGACTGTCCAAAATGAAGAAGAACGAGTTTCCGGATTTCACTATCCGTCAGGGCATCGTGGCTGTTGTTTGTCCCGGTTATACCGTCGCAGAAGTGGAAGAGCAGGTAACCAAACCGTTGGAGGACTATATCTTCAGCTACAAGGAGGTAAAAAAGTCCAAGACACATTCCACCAGCAAGGATGGCATGGCGATTATTCAAGTGCAACTGAACGATGAACTGAACAACAAGGACGAGTTTTGGAGCAAATTCAAGCATGGCATCAACGACTTCAAGGCGCAGTTGCCTTCTGGTGTACTAGCTGTACAGGTAATTGACGACTTCGGTGACACCTCAGCTTTGCTCATAAGCATGGAAAGCGAAGAGAAAACCTATCGGGAACTGGACGGTTACATGGATGAACTGAAAGACCGCCTGCGTCGTATTGACGACGTGGGTCGCCTGACCGTATCGGGTATGCAGCAGGAACAGATTTCCATTTATATTGACGCACAGAAACTGGCTCAATATGCCATAAGCGAGCAGACACTGGCACTGACACTCTTCACCAAAGGATTCACCACCACCGCAGGACGTGTTAAATCGGCAGATTATGTATCGCCCGTCCATGTAGGTCGCTCCGTGAACAGCCTGCATGATGTGCGGGAGTTGATCGTGCTTGCCGATGCACAGGGCAACAATGTCCGGTTGAAGGACATCGCACGTGTAGAAAAAGAATACCCCGTGACTGACAGCTACATTACCAACAACGGCAAAAAGTGCCTGCTGCTCAGTGTGGAGATGAAAAAAGGGAAGAACATCGTACACATGGGTGAACAGGTTAAGACGGTGCTTGCGGATTTTGAACGGACACTGCCCGATGAAGTGGAGATGTTCAAGATTACCGATCAAAGCGAGGTGGTGGATAATAGCGTGAGCACCTTCATCCGCGAATTGCTGATAGCAATCATTGCCGTGGTCATCGTCGTGATGCTGTTACTGCCTCTGAGGGTGGCACTCGTGGCAGCCTCCACCATTCCGATAACCATATTTGTTGCCCTCGGACTATTTTATGCTTTTGACATCGAATTGAATACGGTGACACTGGCGGGACTTATCGTTACACTCGGCATGATTGTGGACAATTCCATCGTCATCATCGACAGTTATTTGGAGAAGATTTCCGAAGGTATGTCACGCTGGCATGCATCCATTCAAAGTGCCACACACTTTTTCAAATCCATTTTCTCCGCCACTCTTGCCATCAGCATCACGTTCTTCCCTTTCCTTTTTACCACCAAAGGGATGGTACACGACTTCCTTGCCAGCTTTCCGTGGGCTATCACGCTTATTCTTGCCATTTCCCTGTTGGTTGCCGAACTGCTTGTACCCTTCATGCAATTCTTTTTCATCCGCAAGCCGATGCAGGATGCACTGCCGAAAGATGGCCGGAAGAAATTCTCTTTTCTCGATTTGTTACAAAAGGGTTATGACCGGTTGATAGATGTATGTTTCGCCCATCCCCGGATTGTAATTGCCGCAGGAGTGCTTTCCGTTATCGTGGGTGGCTGGCTGATGGGGGCGCTTCCACAACAGATGCTTCCGCTGGCGGAGCGCAACCAGTTTGCCGTGGAAATCTATATGCCTACGGGTACAGCGGTGGAAAAGACCGCACAAGTGGCTGACAGTCTCGAACATATTCTGCGGCGTGACGGACGTGTAGTGTCGGTGGCATCCTTCAAAGGTTGTTCCTCTCCCCGCTTCTCCAATTCCTACGCCCCGGTTATGGGCGGTACGGAGTTTGCGCAATTCATCGTGAACACGACGGACAACGAAGCCACAGTAGCCGTACTTGACGAGTACGCACCACGTTTACGTGACGCGTTTCCGGAAGCTATTGTCCGCTTCAAGCAACTGGGTTACAGCGAGGCGGTCTATCCCGTGGAAGTACGGTTGAACGGCAACGACATGACAGTTCTGAAAGGAGTTGCCGATACTTTGGTGACACGGTTGCGCGCCATGCCCCGACTGATACAAGTGCGCAGCAACGCGAACGAACCGCTTGCAGCTACCCGGATCGTATTGGATGAAGATGCTTCCACCCGTTCTGGAATCAGCAATGCCGCAATAGAAGCCGCCCTTGCCATGCGCTACGGTCCGGGAACAACGGTGGGCACGGTATGGGAAGGCGATTACGACATTCCGGTCGTACTGAAGAGTACCACGTCCGACAGTTCCGTCGTCCGTCAGCTAAGGGATGAACTGATACCTGTTGCCGCCGGTCTTTCCCGAATGCCCCTTCGACAAGTGGCAGATGTACGTGCCGAATGGCAGGACGGACAAATCGTGCGCCGGAACGGACTACGTACCATCACCGTCATGGCCGACCTGCAACGGGGGTATAACGCGATGTCGGCTACAATGGATGTGCAAAAGATTGTGGACAGTCTGCAATTGCCTGACGGCATTACCGTTACTTACGGTGGTGAGATGGAACAGAATAACGACACGTTGCCGGATGTAGTAGCAAGCCTTATCATAGCTGTCGCTATCATCTTTTTTATACTCGTAGCCCATTTCAAGCGTATCGCCACGGCGGGGCTGTTGCTCGCGTGTCTCTCGCTTTGCCTGTTCGGAACAGCATTGGGCGTGCTGATTCAGGGCGTTGATTTCGGTGTCACCTGCGTGCTGGGACTTGTCAGCCTGATGGGTATTATCGTGCGCAACGGTATTATCATGATAGACTATGCTGAAGAATTGCGCAAGGAGGAACGGATGTGCGTGCGCGATGCCATATATTACTCTGCCAAACGCCGTATGCGTCCCATCTTCCTTACCTCCGCTGCTGCCTCCATGGGTGTGATTCCTATGATTCTGGGCGGAAGCGGATTGTGGATGCCAATGGGTACGGTCATATTCTACGGTACGCTTATCACGATGTTTTTCATCTTGACTGTCATACCGGTAACCTACTGGAAAGTATTGAGTGGCAGTACGGAAAAACGTATGGCACGAGAAAAAATGGAACAGGAATAAAACTCAAAATAGTATATCAATATGAAACAAAATCATAAATGGATTCTCTACTTGCTACTGTCTGTAGTTGTCATTACCCCCGTGCAGGCACAAAGAGGCCTGACATTGGATGAATGCCGCCGGATGGCACTTGAAAATAATGTCAGGGTACGCAATGCCGCTAACGAAGTAGAAGCGGCCATACAAGGACAGAAGGCGGCTTTTACCAATTACTTTCCGAACGTCAGTGCCACAGGCATGGGGTTCAATGCCAATAAAGGTCTGATGCAAATGGAGATGGGACCGGACATGAGTATGTCGTTGCTTAAGAATGGCGTTATGGGCGGTATTACAATGACACAACCCGTCTTTGCCGGAGGACAGATTATAAACGGCAACCGTCTTGCTGCTGTGGGTGTTGAAATGAGCAAGGTGCAACGGGAACAAAGCGAGAACGAAGTACGCCTTACCGTTGAACAATATTTCTGGCAAGTAGTGACACTGCAAGAGAAACTCAACACATTACGCACAATAGAGAAGCAACTCGAAAGCATCCAAAAAGATGTGGAAACAGCGGTCAATGCCGGAGTAACCACACGTAATGACCTTTTGCAGGTACAACTCAGACACAACGATATTGCATGCAACCGTATCAATCTGGAAAACAACTTATCCGTATGCCGTATGATGCTGGCACAGTATATAGGTTTGAATGTTGATACTATCAAGATAGAAAGTTCAATTCCGATGGATGCAACTCCGGCTTTTCCTCATGACCTCTATTGTGACCATACCAATGCATTGCCACAGACTACAGGATACCGTCTTTTAGAAAGCAACGTGCGTGCCAGCCACTTGCAAAGAAAAATAACTGTGGGCAAGAATCTTCCTTCGGTAGCTGTGGGAGTAGGTTATATGTATGACAATCTTATGGACAAGTCTCATCCGTTTGCCGTTGGCTTCGTTTCGGTGTCGATCCCTATTTCCGGCTGGTGGGGAGGCTCACATGCCATAAAGAAACAGAATCTGCAGGTGATGAATACACAAAACCTGTTGGCCGACAATTCGGCATTACTTGTCATTGCAATGCAAAAGGCTTGGGAGGATTTACAGAATGCCTACAAACAGATACTTATCGCACGCAATTCCATAGAGCAATCCACAGAAAATCTGCGGCTGAACAAGGACTATTATCATGCAGGAACCACAACCATGAGCGACTTGCTGGAAGCACAGACCTTGTTCCAACAAAGCCGTGATAAATATGTAGAAACCTATGCACAGTTCCAAATCAAGACAGTGGAATATTTGCAGGCAACAGGAAGATAAATAATAAACAACGAGAATATGAATATTTATGAAATAGGGAAAAATGCAGGTGTCGTATGGCGTTTGTTAAGTGATAACCGCGATTGGAACTACAATGAACTAAAACAAGCAAGCGGTTTATGTGACAGAGAGTTGAATGCTGCCATCGGTTGGTTGGCACGTGAGAACAAGATAGAAATAGAAAGTAATGAAGGTAATAAAACAGAAAGATTTCATACGCCTCATTACAATAAATATTATTAAGTATCGGACTAAACATATTCTTTTTCTTTGCACAAAGCCGATTTCATTTCATGAATTTATCGGTTTTGTGCTTATGAATATTTCCCTATACAGTAATCAGTAACTGATGAAAACTTCTCGATTTTGGATAGCAATTGGATATATGCTAATTTCAATAGGAATTTGCGCAATAGGATATAGATGGTATATAGAGTGGCAAGAAATAGAGGCATTAGAGTTAAACAATCAGCAAATAGATGAGTTTAGAATAGAAATAAACAATATTCATACCAAATTTATAGAATTTTCGCTACTGAGTGAAACTGTGTTGGAATGGAATGATGAAGATTTGAAACATTATCATACACGGCGTATGGCAATAGACAGTATGCTCTGCCGTTTCAAAACGACCTATCCGGCAGAGCGTATCGACAGTGTACGCCATCTTCTCGAAGATAAGGAACGACAAATGCGCCAAATCGTTCAGGTACTTGAACAACAACAAGCCATCAACGATAAGATAACCAGTCAAGTACCTGCAATAGTACAAAAGAGTGTCCAAGAGCAGCCCAAGAAGTCCAAGCGCAAGGGTTTCTTGGGCATCTTCGGCAAAAAGGAAGAAGCGAAACCAACTGCGACTACTACGATGCTCCGTTCCCTTAATCGGAATATGATAGCTGAACAACAGGCACAAAGCCGCCGTTTGTCGGAACACGCAGACAGTCTTGCTGCACGAAATGCGGAACTAAACAGGCAACTGCAAGGACTGGTTGTTCAAATAGACGGGAAAGTTCAAGCAGACTTACAGAAACGGGAAGCGGAAATAGCCGCCATGCGTGAAAGGTCTTTTATTCAGATAGGTGGCTTGACAGGATTCGTTGTTTTATTATTGATAATCTCTTACATAATTATCCACCGAAATATCACCCGTATCAAACGATACAAACGAGAAACTGCGGATTTAATAAAACAGTTGAAACAGTCTGTTGAACAGAACGAGGCACTGACAGCTTCCCGCAAGAAAGCCGTGCATACCATTACCCATGAATTACGTACACCACTAACGGCAATAATCGGTTATGCCGGACTGATGTGGAAAGATTACAATACGGATAAAATCGGGATGTATATCCAAAATATTCAGCAATCCTCTGACCGTATGCGTGAAATGCTTAATACTCTTCTGAGTTTCTTCCGGCTGGACAACGGCAAGGAGCAGCCTAATTTCTCCACGTGTAGGATTTCATCAATAGCGCATACGCTCGAATCAGAGTTTATGCCAATTGCCATAAACAAGGGACTTGCTCTTACTGTGACGAATCACACAGATGCAGTTGTCTTGACTGATAAGGAACGCATTCTACAAATTGGAAATAACCTGCTGTCAAACGCCATCAAGTTCACTGAAAACGGTGACGTTTCTCTGACAATGGGGTATGATAACGGTATGCTGAAACTTATCGTCAAAGATACGGGTACGGGTATGACCGAAGAGGAACAGCATCGTGTATTCGGTGCGTTTGAACGTCTATCAAATGCCGCCGCAAAGGATGGCTTCGGATTAGGTCTTTCCATTGTTCAGCGTATCGTGTCAATGCTCGGCGGCATAATCCGGCTGGAGAGCGATAAAGGTAAAGGAAGCCGCTTCACAGTGGAAATACCTATGCAGACAGTCAAAGAACTACCGGAACAGATAAATCAAACACAGATTCATTGTAACCATGTATTCCATAATGTGATTGCCATTGACAATGACGAGATACTGCTCCTTATGCTGAAAGAAATGTATGTACAGGAAGGGATACACTGCGATACCTGCACCGATGCTGCGGAGCTGGTGGAAATGATAAGGGAAAAGGAATACAGTCTGTTGCTTACTGACCTGAATATGCCGGAGACAAACGGCTTCGAGCTGCTGGAACTGTTGCGCGCTTCCAACGTGGGCAATTCAAGGAACATCCCGGTAGTCGTGACAACCGCTTCAGGCAGTTGTAGCAAAGAAGAACTTATAGGACGTGGATTTGCCGAATGCCTATTCAAGCCGTTCTCCATATCGGAGCTGATGGAAGTTTCCGACAAATGCGCCATTAAAGGCAAATCGGACGAAAAGCCTGATTTCTCCTCCCTGTTGTCCTACGGCAATGAATCCGTCATGCTGGATAAGCTGATAACGGAAACCGAAAAGGAAATGCAGGCAATCAGGGATGCGGAACAACGGAAAGACATTCAAGGGCTGGATGCCCTTATACATCACTTGCGCAGCTCATGGGAGATATTACGTGCAGACCAGCCATTAAGGGAACTTTATAAGTTGCTTCATTGGAAGGATACACCCGATTGGGAGGCGATACATAACACATTGACAGTCGTGCAGGATAAAGGTTTGGAGATTATCAGGCTGGCAAAAGAAGAAAGGAAGAAATACAACAATGGATAAAACAAAAATCATCGTGGTGGAAGACAACATCGTGTATTGCGAATTTGTCTGCAACCTGCTGGCACGTGAGAAATTCTGTACCGTGCAGGCTTTCCACCTCTCGACAGCAAAGAAACTTCTGCAACAAGCCGCTGACAATGATATAGTAGTTTCTGATTTGCGTCTGCCCGACGGTGACGGAATCGACCTATTGCGCTGGATGCGCAAGGAGGGCATGCCACAGCCGTTCATCATCATGACCGACTATGCCGAAGTACATACGGCAGTTGAAAGTATGAAACTCGGCTCGCTGGACTACATACCCAAACAACTCGTGGAGGACAAACTCGTGCCTCTGCTCCGTACCATATTGAAAGAACGTAGTGTCGGGCGAAGCCGTATGCCCGTCTTTGCCCGTGATGGTTCCGCCTTTCAGAAAATCATGCACCGGATAAGGTTGGTAGCACCAACCGACATGAGCGTACTGATATTCGGAGAGAACGGCACGGGCAAGGAGCATATCGCCCACTATCTGCATGACAAAAGCAAGCGTTCTGGCAAACCGTTTGTACCTGTGGACTGCGGATCGTTAAACAAAGAGCTTGCTCCATCGGCATTTTTCGGACACGTCAAAGGCGCATTCACCGGTGCGGACAGTGCCAAGAAAGGATATTTCCATGAAGCCGAAGGCGGCACGCTGTTCTTAGATGAGGTAGGCAACCTCGCACCGGAAACACAGCAGATGCTACTTCGAGCCATACAGGAACGGAGATACCGCCCGATAGGAGACAGAACGGATAAGAGTTTCAATGTCCGTATCATCGCTGCCACCAACGAGAATCTGGAAAAGGCGGTCAATGAAAAGCGTTTCCGTCAGGACTTGCTGTACCGTCTGCACGACTTCGAGATAACCGTTCCGCCATTGCGTGACTGTCAGGAGGATATCATGCCGCTGGCGGATTTCTTCCGCGAGATTGCCAATAATGAATTGGAGTGCAAGGTTGGCGGATTTAGCTCCGAAGCACGGAAAGCGTTGCTGACCCATTCATGGCCGGGCAACGTGCGCGAGCTTCGGCAGAAAATCATGGGTGCGGTGTTACAGGCGCAGACGGGATTTGTCACGAAAGAGCATCTGGAACTTGGGATAACCGAAACAACCTCTGTTACCGGCTTCTCCCTACGCAACGATGAAGAAGATAAAGAGCGGATTTTGCGTGCTTTGAAGCAGGCTGACGGGAACCGCAAGGTCGCCGCCGAACTGCTTGGAATAGGCAGGACAACACTCTATAATAAACTGGAAGAATATGGATTAAAGTATAAATTTGAGCAACCATAGCCCGCAATTCGCTGAAAATGGCTATCTTTGCATAACATATTAGAAGGTAACGGCGATTGGCAGAGCCTTTTGCCGCCTATATATAACATAAGACCGCAAGGCGTCCTAATGGGAATCTGGAAAATTTAGTTATATCTCAAAATTTCACATCATAATATCTTGTAAATTAATAGTTTATATTGTGATGTGTTTTTATCAAGAAACAAATTAGGAACAGAAACACGAATTATCTTATTTTCTTGTTTTTTTGTTTGCACTACCTTTCTTTCTCTTCACTTGTTCGTACTTTGAGTATTTTTCCAAGTCTTTTCACACGATTTTCATCCTCTCGCCAAGAGTGATTGTTGCAGTCATCTATGGATGAATAACTACAGCCAAAAGAAAAAAGGACAAATCTCTGTTTCTTTCAAGGAACATTGTTTTTTGCAAAGGTAACCATTTCCCTCAAAACACCTATACAGGCAGTCCAATATATCTGCCTATATTTAGTTTACTTTAGTTTAGCATATATATAAGCTAATAGACTAAACTAAACCTTTACCGAAGTTCTCCCCCTTACTTTTATATTCACAGTCAAAAGAGAAGATAATCGCACCGATATTTTCTTTTTTCGCTGCATCCCAATTTTACGGAAGTTCCTTTTATCGTAACTTCTGCCATAGGCATTCTATCCTCGCATCCCAACTTTCGGTCTGCCTGATGAGAATTGTGTCGCAAAGGTACTTGTCATGTCTTTCTTGTATTCAAGGTCACAGCCTGACGGTTCCCGACAAAATCTCCACGCTCCGCTTTGCAGAGGTCGTATTTGGTCGTGAAACCCTGCATAAAGAGCCATAACACCTTTTGAGGCGACATAATTTTCAATCAAGCCCGAAAGTAGCTGAAATGCTAAAAGAGGGAAAATAAAAAACTTAAAACTTAGGATTATGGCAAACTATGCAACAAACATTTTCTACGCAAGGACGGAAAACAAAGCAGACCTCGACAAGATAGAGGCATTCTTGGATGACACTTTCGACGGCTTTGTCAATAGACACAGCGATAGCGTGGATGCGGAGTTTACCTCTCGTTGGGTTTATCCGGAAGAAGAAATCGACAGACTGATAGCTTCGTTGGAAGCCAAAGACAAAACTTATATCAAAATTCTGTCCTACGAATTTACAGACGAATACGTGAGCTTCAGAATCTTCTCACAGGGGAAATGGGATATCAAGTTGTAACCGTAAAATGACATGACTTATGTACGAATACGAAGAAAATAGCGAAATTATAGGTGCGCACTGCACCTTGCTTACCCCCTATAAAGGCTACTCTGAGGGAACAGTTGTCGGCGACTTCGGCAATAAAATAGTGGTGCGTCTTAGTAGTGGCAAAGAGGTGGTCGAGTATCGTGATGAAGTGATTATTTACGATTAAATACAAGAGCGATGCAGCAGATAGCAATGAAATTCGTCCAATGGGACGTACCCGAATTAGAGAAGCTGAAAGACAGCAGGGTTTACCAGTTACGGGAACAACTTGATAACGGAGACAAGTTGAGCCGTGAAGACAAGAACTGGATTACCCGAAACGTGAAAGAGTGCATCCATTTCAAAAGAGGTATCGCATTGATGGGCTACTTCTTTGATTTCTCCGATGTTCTCAAACGATATTTCGTAAAACAGCACGGACATATCGCCGAGTATTACGCCATTGACAAAACAGCGTTGCGCTCTGTCCTGTATGGTCGAATAGAAGACATAGTAGAAGTAGAATTAAAATCAAAGAAACATGAAAGCAACGATTGAGCATAGCTTTTGTCCTTATTGTGACGAGGTAACAGAACTCTACTTCCGTATCATCAACACGATTCTTTTCTCAACCGATGAAGCGGAACTGCGTACCGGCATGGAACGCCTACAAGAAAAAACACGCCTTGATGATTATTTCGTCTTCGGCTATGGCAAGCATCACCTATGGGTTTGCCAAAGACGTCCCAGTAATCAAAAAAAGATTTTCGAGCATCGGGTAATCATGGCAGAATTTTGATGATACAGGCAGGCAGGAACGGGATAATCTTCCATTCCTGCCACGCCGCATTCCCTTTTTTACATCTATCTCTCTCTTTTGGCTGCGCCATATCCTTTTGTAAAAAACAGCCATTCGTGAAAAGCTCCGTCCGCTTTTCCGAAAAGCAGGGTTCTTTCCTTTTTCCCTTTTGTCCCCTTTTCTTTCTGCCGGACGGGAACATGGCAGTACCCCGATATCCCGTTCCGCCTTTTGTCGCCACTTCGTTGATATTCCCTTCTGCGGTACCGCAACCTGTTGTCAGTTCAGTGTTCTGTTTGTAGCCACCTCAATTCAGTCCGACCGAATTACACGAAAATACCTGCCGATTCTGCGGACTTACAGCCGAAACGCGCACCATTGTGCCGGTGGACGGATTGCACTTTCACTTCCCCTGCAACTACGGTTTTCCGCTCATTTTCAGAATAGTTTTCCGCCGAAGTCATCATCATTTTCCGATGCAAAGATAGTATGCAGACGGGAACGACTTTGGAAGTCTTGACCAATGGCGCAGCCGTACAATCTTCCTTTATCGAGCCTTCCGGTTTTGCCTACGGACAAAAATAAAGAGTATTGATGCGTCCGGCCTTGGTGCATCCCCTTAACTGCACCTACTTTTTGAGGCAGCGTAAAATTGATTTAATAACTTCTAAAAACAATTCATTATGAAAAAGATTGAAAACAATTTCGTAGTAACCGGTTTCGTAGGAAAGGATGCAGAAATCCGTCAGTTCACCAACGCAAGTGTAGCACGTTTCCCTCTGGCAGTAAGCCGATTGGAGAATAATGGCGAGGAATCCAAACGCGTTTCCGCCTTTATGAATTTTGAGGCGTGGCGTAAAAACGAGAACACCGGGTCGTTCGACCAACTGACCAAGGGTACGATGCTGACCGTCGAGGGGTATTTCAAGCCCGAAGAATGGAGCGACCAAAGCGGTGTGAAACACAACCGTATCGTGATGGTCGCCGTCAAGTTCTATCCGCCCGTCGAGAAGGAGGAAACTCCTGAAAAGCCGGCCAAACCAGCGAAAAAAGGCAAGAAATAATCCTTGCCTTATCACGACAAAAGCGGCCTTCGGGTCGCTTTTGTTTTACTCATTACGGTGTTGTTGCACCATCTGTACTTTTATACTCTACTTGTTCTCTTTTACCGCATTCAGAAATGCTTTGGCAGGTTTGAATGCAGGGATATTGTGAGCGGGAATTTTAATTGTCGTATTCTTCGAAATGTTCCGGGCCGTCTTTTCAGCTCTCCGTTTGATGATAAAGCTACCGAACCCGCGCAAGAACACCTCGTTTCCCGCAACCATCGACTCTTTTACATTTTCCATGAATGATTCTATCACAGTCATCACCACCGTTTTCTCTATTCCGCTCTGCCGTGAGATCTGAGCGACAATTTCCGCTTTTGTCATATTGTTCTTGATTTTTATGAATACGGTGCAAAATTAACAAATATCTGCCAGTTACAACAATCCGGAGTTATTTGTCATCCCGAAAACTGCTTTTGCTGAATCCTCCGAACACGCCCCTCAAAAGCCTGCCCACTACCAAGAACACCAGCAATAAAATTATAATATCTCCCATAGGTCTTGTTTTTATATAGTTATATCCAACTTAAAGATACGAAAAAACGATGAATTACGCAAGCAATCTATTGATTTTCAATATCCATATTGATTTATAAGTTCTATTTCCGGATGCCCGGCACTCGTCCCGGTGTTCGGTTAAGCTGAACCTTGTATTTATTGAGAATGCTGTACACGGTGCTTTTACTTTGGACACCGCTTTCTTTCCAAATATCACGGATTGAATACCCATTGTTATACATATCCACGATTTTTTTGTCCCGTTCAGTTTTACTCATACTTTTTTTGGAAATCGGAATACTGATACTCTGCTGCAGGCGTATAATTTTATCCGACGACTTCCGCAAAACAGCCACTTCCTCCGGTAATGCCCCGAACATGGCCAATACTTCCGCCGGTGTCGTGTCCGGAAACAATTTGTTGTCGGTGTCAATTTTATCGTGAATGGAGATAATACGCACGACCTTGATGCGGCATAGCTCAATCAATGCCGATAGTTCCCGTAAACCACGAACGGCATTGCTGAATTTTGACATCACCAATTCGTCTCCTCTTTCAAGATTCGACATCAGTTGTTTCCATCTCGGCCTAAGCGTCTCGTGTCCGACCGATTCTTCAACCACCTGTACACACCCATATTGGCGCATCCATTCCTTATCCGCATCAAACGCATCGTAGGAATTAGCCTCGAATATATAACCGACTTTTGCCATATCAATATACAATATTCATGATAACAAGTGCAAATATACAAGTTTTATTCGAGTATATGAATCATACTATATTAAAAAACGAAAATCGTACATTTCCACGTGTTTTATCTTCACTTGTTTTCATTGGTAATCATACTATTAAGTACGATATTAAAAAATGCACAAAATACGGTTTTTCGGATGCGAAGTATCAAAAATAATATATAGTTTTGCACTAAATAGTACGAAATGATATAGTATGAAAACATTAAAATCGAACTTAAAACAGCCGATAATCTTTGCCAAAATAATTGCCGTTTCGATTGCCATATTCCTATGCGCGTCATGCGACAACGGCAATGGCAAACGATTGGCGAAAGCCAAGAATGACCCTGCCGGAACATACAGGGAATACCTGTCCGACATACGCAGGCAGAAAAAACTCTCCATTAAAGAATTGGCCGGACACCTCAAGCAATGGCAAACATTGAGGGATTCCGTATTCCTGCATCTCGAATGTGATACGCTTGGCCGGCTTCATTCCACTGTAAGAGAAGAGTGTGAACAGATACATGATTCCATCCGCATGGAATTTTCACGGATGGTGCTGTCTCAAACACGCACTTATAAGGATATACTGTGGGTAAAAGAACAAATCTCACCGCATCTTGAAGACAAAGAGTTGCATCGTGCGGCTGAAACAATCCGACCGTTCTTTGCCTCATTGGATAACCGGCCCGTCAGTCAGAGAAACCGACAACACATTCTTGCCACTTATCGAACTACCCTTGCTGAAACGATTGATTACGGTATTCATTGTATGGCAGACCTGACGACCTTTATCGAAAAGGAGGATGCCGTGTACCGGGCATTCCTTTCACGTCTGCCTGATTTCGACGGCGAGAATCTTTCCGACATCACTCATGACACGGAACGATGCTGTGCACAGATATTCCTTGCCGCCGAACGGAACGACATCACCTATCGCAATGCCATGATTTATCTGGCCATGCGCACCAACCGCAGGCTGATTCAGAATATCCGAACCTGTATCGACGACATCTGCAATAAAAAAGTCAAGACACCGGCACAGGCACAAGCCTACATCTGGATGCTTCTCCAGCCTTATTCGTCGTTGGACGGTTTCTGCCTGGCGTTGCTTTCAGCCGAAGAAAGAGAGCAACTCGATATGCTTGCCTCGCAGACACCCGACGCTTTCAGGGAGTTGGGCAGGATGCTGCACCCCGGAGACAACCGCTTGGACGAGCTGCCCGGAATGCTGATGGAGGCATTCATACACACGCTGTAAAATATAACAACAGAAAAAGATATGAATATGTTACGACATTTTTATAATGACTTCATGGCATTCGTCCCCCTGCAACTTCCGCAGTTGCTCGATGTGACGACGATGGAAGAACCGCAGTTCTACGGCGACTATGTGCTGCTTACGTTTCCGTTGCGCACCCCTTACGAACTGGACGAAGTAATGGATATGTTCGAGGACGACATGGAGTTGATCACGCTCTACCACCATATTCCGATGCGGACGGAAAAATTCGGTCACAGCACTTGTGCATACTCGAATCCCGCTTTCGGACAGATGTTCAAGATGAACGCCAAGACGGATACGGAGGGCAATGTAAACAGCATCCTTGTCACCATCTATGATTCTTTGGAGCAGATGTACGGGGACTTATGCCTCGACTTGGAACTACACTCCAAAAGCGGGTTCCTGAAATACAAGAAAGACAAGTCCGACGTGCTGATGAATTTTATATGAGAAACACCTTATACCGACAGATGGTCTATTGCATCAATGCCTACCGGACGTGGATAGAGGTTGCCGATGACAATCTCTACAAGGAGCATATCATCTCAAGAACCGACCGCACCGACTACCTCGTTTCCCGTACATTGGTACTGCGTGCCTTCAAGACGAACGGCATACACGCCGAGGGTACGACATGGACTATTCCCGAACACGAACTGGACAAGGCTTTGGCCATCTACCGAAAGCAAGACATTACATTCAAGCAGCGCATCAAGAAAGCGGCCATGTACTTTTCGCCCAAGGATGCCGAAACCCTTATCCGGCTGGCGACATACGGTATTGTCCAGTTGGAACTCATTGTGCGTCCCACTCCCATACCCGAAAAGCCCTATTACTTATGTTACTGAATATCCTGCTACTCATTTTCTGCGCGATACCTTTCGGGGTATCAATGTCATTGTACAAGAACAACAAGCGGTTCATGACACCCTTTTACATGGCAATGGCACGAAGCGGCAACGCCCGTAAACTGTATGTGCAAGTATGGCTGATATGCCTGCTTCTTTTCCATTATGTATATGCCTGTGGACATATGGGTGAGTTTGGAATCCTACTCTCTACCGGTGTCTGTGCCGCAATGTTTTCGTTCCGACGGACGGACAACTGGTTACGCAGGTTGCTTGACCGCCCCCGTGCATTTGTCACACTCGCATCGGGCGCACTGGTCATCGGCTTTGTGCCGCATCTGTACACCTTGGCGATAACCATTGCCTATCTTCTTCTGGCAGCCCTGTTCTATCCCTCCGTTCGGGTCATGTCCGAATGCAAGGATACGGACACACTTTCCGGATGGGCAAAGCATCCCGGAATGTTGTCAGAATCCTATCACGAGAATCATCACGCAAATCTGCCGCATGAAGCGGACAGCGGCAACACTGATATATCCGCACAATATGAATCATTAAAACCGAATGAAAATGAAAAATAACCAAAAGATACCTGTTTCCATATTGGCAGACAGGGAGGTATTCGAATATCTCAAGGAGAAAGGGGATGAACGCAAAACACGCACCGAAGCGTACTGTGACCTGTTGGACAAATCACTGGCAGGTTTCGTTTCTCCGTTTTTAAGAAAGAAGGCCTACGTGCTGCAACCCAACCAGTGCCACCTGACCGTTTCCGACCTCGCATCGGAGTGGCATTGGCACAGGGCTACCGTCCGTTCTTTTTTGAGTGCAATGGAGGCATTCGGTTTGCTGACCCGCATCCAGCTTCCCAAAAGCGTGGTCATTACCATGACCGTACAATCCGGTCAGGCAGCACAGCCCCGCAATGCACAGGAGCAGCCGGACTTTGCCAGACAGCTCCGTGAGGTATTGTCCGATTGGGTAATCGGCAAAACGACCGCTGCCGAAACTGGCGTAATATGTGGACAACTCGTAAGTCTGGCAAAGACTGAAATTGCCGACCGTGACACCGGACTCTGTTTGGACACCCATTCCAACACGACCTCCGCACATTCCGGCACTTTGGTCACGGAACATCGTGAAACAGCCTTGTGCTGCATCGCCCACGCCGCCCTGCAAAAAATCCTGCACAAGTCGAGATTCGATGACAGTTCGCCGCTTGTGGATTTCTTCCGGTTTGACCTCGGTGAAGAATGGGCTGCTTTCATCGAGTCCGCCAAAGACCTCGCCGGGCTGATTCTCGACACCGAGGCATCAGTGACGGACTTCGACATGGACGAAGACCAAGAACGCCTCAAATCGCTTCGCAAACCTTTTTTATCGCTTCTGGCAAAGGCACAGGCGATGGTGGATTGAACCGGGAGTCGAAAACAGATTGTATAACGCGAACAATCCACCTCCATCCCTTAACGGTTATCCTGCCGGTTATAGGAGGCACACGGGCTTGCCCGTCTGCCACGAAACAAAGGGAAGGGGGAGCCTAATACCCCGATAGGTCTCCGACCGTCGGTAGGCTGTCCGGGCAAGCAGCAAGCTGGGACAGGACGGATTGTCCAAACAACACGAAAAGAGTATGGCAGATCAAAAACAGGTACTTGATATGCAGGTGTCGAAAGGCATCACCGCAGCCCAAAGCAACGAACATTTGCGTGACCGCAGTGAAAGGGCGGAAAAGTACGCTATGAATAAGGGGAATTACGACCCCACACGCAAACACCTGAACTTCGAGATTGCGCCCGGAGGCAAGGTACGTCCCATTGACACGAGCCGCAACATTCCCGAACGGATGGCGGACATATTGGAGAGGCGTGGAATCAAAGACCCCAACGAAGGACTGGCAGAACCGAAGTACCGCACGGTGGTGAACTTCATTTTCGGCGGTTCCCGTAAGCGGATGCACGAACTCGCGTTCGGCACGCAGAACGTGGATTTTGATGAAGGTGCGAACAATACCCGTATCAAAAGAATGAGCGATATTGAACGCTGGGCGAAAGACGTCTATTCATTCGTGAGTGGCAAATATGGCGAGCAGAACATCGCCGCATTCATCGTACACCTTGACGAATTGAACCCTCATGTGCATTGTACTTTGTTGCCAATCAAAGACGGCCGCTTTGCGTACAAGGAAATATTCGCCGGAAAGGACAAGTTTGAATACAGCGCAAGGATGAAACAGCTTCATACCGACTTTTTCGCCGAAGTCAATACAAGGTGGGGAATGTCGAGAGGAACAAGCATATCCGAAACAGGCGCACGGCACAGGACTACCGAAGAATACCGCCGTATGCTATCGGAAGAATGTACGACCATCGAGGAAAATATAGACCGCCACCAAAAGGTGCTGGCAACCCTTCAATCGGACATCCGTCTGGCAGAGCGCAGGGTCAAGGGGCTTACGACAATGGTCGATAACCTTGAGAAGTCGAAAGCCGAAAAAGAGGCTCTGCTATCGGCAGCCGAACAGGATTTGAAAGCGAACAAGGGCGATGCGGAACAATTAGCCGCACAAGTTAAAAGTCTGGAGAAAGAGCTGGCAGGCATCAACAGGCAACTGGCAGACAAGCAGGAGAAGTTACAGACGGCTGACCGGCAGCTTGCCGAGCTGAAAGAGAACATGGATGCCATTGAGGAACGTACCGGGGAACTCAAGGAGGAAGCCTACAAATACTCCCATGATATACATTCCAAAGTGGACACGTTGCTCAAGGATGTCCTGCTGGAAAATGTGGTCGGCGAGTATAGGAACGTATCGGCACAGATGGACGTGGCGGAACGGCAACTGTTCGACGGCTCGCTCGTCCAGTCCATAGCGGAACAAGGTACAGACGTGATGCACTGCGCGACGATGCTGTTTCTCGGTATGGTCGATGATGCCACCACTTTTGCCGAAACTCGTGGCGGCGGAGGTGGCGGCAGCGACCTGAAATGGGGGCGCGATGAGGACGAGGACAACCGTGCATGGGCACTCCGCAGCATGAGGATGGCGAGCCGCATGATGCGTCCGGCCATTGGCAAGAAACCCAAACGGTAAGTGGCATACGTCTCATGACAAATCAAAAAGTATAACGAATAATATCATTGGAATATGACGAAACAAATCTTTTTTATATTGGCCGTGCTTTGCACGTTGCAGGCACAGGCAAGTATACAACCCGTACAGGTGGATACTGTACAACATACACCGTACTATAATGTCTCGGAGGAACTGCAACCGATACAGCCCGTCTATCTTGACGGAGTGGTACTTCCGGCATCCCTGACTGGCAACTGGTTTGTCAGTATTGCCGGGGGTACGTCCGCCTTTCTCGGCACACCTCTCGGCTGCGAAGACCTCTTCGGACGCTTGAAACCCTCGTACAGTTTCGCAGTCGGAAAATGGTTCACTCCGTCCGTCGGCGCACGTATCAATTACAGCGGTGTGCAGTTCAAAGATGGAACATTGTCCAATCAGGACTACCACCATATCCATGCGGATCTGCTGTGGAATGTCCTTGGCTGCAGATATGCCCGGCAAGAACAGGTACGCTGGAATCTTGCTCCCTTTGCCGGTGTCGGCCTGTTGCACAATGCCTCTAACGGGAATAATCCCTTTACTGTTTCGTATGGCGTACAGGGAGAATATCGGATTTCCAAACGAGTAAGTGCCATGTTGGAACTCTCCGGCACGACCACCTTTCAGGACTTCGATGGTTACGGACGCCCGAACCGCCTCGGCGACCACATGGTATCGCTGACCGCCGGTTTCACGTTTCATCTCGGAAAGGTCGGTTGGAAACGCGCGGTTGATGCGACATCTTACATTCGTCAGAATGAGTGGCTCGTGGATCATGCCAATATCTTATCCGGAGAAAACAAGCGTTATAAAGACTGGTACGACCGCAACCGACGGACGGTCGCAGAATTGAAGAAAATTCTGGAAATAGAAGGATTGCTTGACAAGTACGGTCATCTGGTTAATGACGATGAGACCGACCGCCGTCAAGGTTATCCCAGAAATAATTACAGCGGATTGAACTCACTACGGGCAAGATTGAAAAACCGGCATTGGGATGGAATCTCGCCGCTTGATTCTGCAAGTATTGGATATGGCAACAACGGAGATGATGCCGAGAAACCGGGCATAATCGTCTCTGAAAGGACGGAACTCATACAAGCCGGGAATTGCATCGGGTCGCCTGTCTATTTCTTTTTTAACCTCAATACGGCGCACCTGACGGATGCTTCCCAAATGCTTAACCTTGATGAACTGGCTCGCGTGGCCAAGAAATACGGATTATCCTTGAGAGTAACCGGTGCGGCCGACAGTTCGACTGGAACTCCTGTGCTTAATGGTTCATTAAGTACATCGAGAGCGGATTATATCGTTGCAGAATTGAAAAAGCGTGGCATACCGATCGAACGCATCGTCAAGGTAAGCAGAGGCGGCATAGCCGACCATGTACCGGTCGAAGTCAACAGGCATACGAAAGTAGAGTTGTTCTTTTAGTTTTTACATTCACTTTCATCGAGTCCCTCAATCTATAATTCGGATTGCAGGGACTTTTGTTATCAATGAGGGTAATAAGATTATAGGTTTCCTGAATCCTGATTACGCTTCGTATGACTGATAATATTTTCTGCCGAATTATGAAATAATCCGCTTACAATCACAAGATATTCCGGTAGAATACCATCCTTTCCCCAAAGCAGCTCTATCCCGAAAAGTTCCGAGAGTGTTCGTGTCATATCGAACCCGAATGCTTCAAGCGAGGGACGTACTTTGTCCGGATGCAGGCAAGGACGGTTGCATTTGCGGGCGCATTCGGAATCGGGACAGTATAGGCATTTTCCTACATAGGCGAATGCCCGACCTCCGTATCTGTGCTCCATTTCCAGCAATTCCCTTTCTATCCTGAGCCGTTCCGGTTTAATCAATTCCTGCGTTCTGTCTATCGGAATATTTTTCTCGACCGGAATTATTTTCGTGGCCATCAGGTGGGCATATTCATATTGGCGCAGAAATTCTCCGGTATCGAAATCGAACGGCGGGCATCCCCAACTATTACCGTAGTTGGGGCATTGTTTGCAAAATTCGACAAAACGTTTTTCGTCCCGGAAGCGTGAAATATATTCGTCCACGCTGATATTTGCTGTGAAATTCTCTATGATATATTCCTTAGTCATTGTCCCACTTTTATGAATCCTGTCGTGGCATCGAACGTCACACAATTATTTCGGAACAGCCGCTCGATGCAGCCGCTCCGGCGCATCTCTTCGGTCGGCATATACGACAACTGGGGTGGGTCGATAAGGGCTATCGCATCGGCAAGCGAGAGGGCGATATCCAGCTCGTGCGTGGAAAAAAGGATGCACTTGTTTTCTTCATGCGCCAGCCGTGCCAGCAGTGTACACAATTCGTAGCGGTTGGGCATATCGAGAAACGAGGTGGGTTCGTCGAGCAGGATAATCGGCGTATCCTGCGCCAACGCCCGTGCGATCATGATGCGCTGGCACTCGCCGTCCGACATCTTGTCCATCGTGCGCTCCGCATAAGCCTCCATGCCCACCGAGGCGAGCGACCGCATGACGATCTCCTTGTCGACCTCCTGCATCTTTCCAATCCAGTTGGTATAGGGTGCGCGGCCGATAGCCACGACATCCTTGCATTTGAGATTGGCGATGCGTGTGCGCTCGGTCGTGACGAATGCCAGCGTTCTGGCCATTTCTGCTGCTCGCATATCGGCGGCGTTATGCCCGTCGAGCAGGATTCGGCCGGTATAACGGCGGTTCAGTCCGGCGATGGCTCGAAGCAGTGTCGATTTGCCCGTGCCGTTGCGCCCGATAAGGGCAGTCAGCCTGCCCTTTTCTATGGTGGTTTCCACCTCGCAGAGCAAGGTGCGCTCGCCGTAGCCTATGGAAAAATCGTGTAACTTTATCATGCGGTGACGGATTTATTGCGCAAGACCACCCACACCACGATGGGGATTCCCAGCAATGCGGTGATGGCGTTGATCGGCAGGGTGAACATTTTAGAAACGAGGTCGCAAAGAAGCAGCACCGCCGCACCCGAAAGAACGGTTCCCGGTACGAGTACCCGATGGTCGCTGTTGCGGAACAGCATTCTCGTGACGTGGGGCATGGCCAGTCCGATGAAGCCTATCGGACCGCAAAAGGCGGTCACCGTACCAGCAAGCAGCGTCGTGGAGAGGAACAGCAGCCCGCGCGAGCGTCGGATGTTCAGCCCCATCGTCACGGCATACTCCTCGCCGAACAGCAGTAAGTTGAGCGGCTTGATCGTCACCACCGCCAACAACAGTCCGGCGATAATCGACGGGACGAGTACCGCAAGCTGGTCGAAGGTCACGTCGCCGAGCGACCCCATCGTCCAAATGACAAAGGCTTTCAGGGATTCTTCCTTGCTGAGATATTGCAATATCTGTACAATCGCGCCGACTCCCGACGAGAACATCATGCCGAGAATCAGAATCACCATGATGTCCTTGATGCGGTGGCCGACGGCGGCGATGACGACCAGCACGAGCGCCGCTCCGAGCCAAGCCGCCCCGGCAATGCCTATCGACGAACCGAAGCCTGCAAGCACGACGAGTGCCACGCCGAGGCTCGCGCCCGAACTGATGCCGAGCACGTAGGGGCCGGCAAGAGGATTGCGGAAGAGGGTTTGCATCTGAAGACCGCTGACCGACAGAGCTGCTCCGGCCAGCAACGCGACCACCGCCTTAATCAGTCGGATATTCAGTATAATTTTCGCCGTCGCCCGCGGGCAGTCGCCGCCCGTCAAAGCCGCCCATACATCGCCGAGCGGTACGGCGACTGCCCCCACCGCCAAATCCAGCAGAAACAGGAAAAGGGTGAGGGCGGCCAGCATGGCAAACAATATGGCGGAACGGGAGCGCATCTATTTCAGTTGCTTGTAATAGACGAAATCTTCCTCGACCAGTTCGGGGTGGAATATCTTCACGAGGTCTCGCAGCACGAGGTCGGGATTTACGACCGCCGACTCATAGTAGTCGTTGCCGCCAGCAGCATTGGTGCGGGCGTTGTTGTTATAGACCTGTCCACCACGGAAACAGCGGGTGTCGATGAACTTCGGGCATGCGGCTTTCAGTTCATCAAGCGTGTTCGCCATCCCCACATGCAGCCACATATCGGCTTGCGAGGCCAGCAGATACGCCTCTTCGAGGTCGATGGGCGCGGAAGCGTTTCCTGTGTTCTTCTTGTAGATGTAATCGCCTCCGGCATCTTTGATTAACCGGGCGACATAGCTTTCGGTCGAGGGCATGAACCAGCTGTCGCCGTAAGGCGTGTTGAGCATGACTGACGGAGCGTCGAGGATATTGTCCGCTACTTTCTTTTTCAGGACATTGTATCTGACGGGGATTTCCGCGAATACTTTTTCGCCCTCCGCCCGTTTTCCGATAACCTCCGAAAGTGCCACCAGCCATTCGGCTTTGCCCAGCGGAGACTCTTCGAGGTAATCGCCGACATACATGAACGGGATATCCAACTCTTTGAGCTTACCCTCCATCGAGCTTGCCCCGTTCACGCCGTAAAGCAACACGAGGTCGGGGTCAAGCGAGAGCAGCAGTTCGTAATTGATGTTCCCTTCGTAGCCCACATCTCCAACGCTGTCCCGCCGTGCCTGAATGTCGGGATTGGAGATGTAGTCGATGCCTGACACGCCGACTACGCGTCCCGTTTCGCCGATTGCGTCGAGCATGGCGATATGGGTCGAGGACATGCAGACGATGCGCTCGGCATCCCCCTTGAGCATCTGACCGGTGAAATCCGCCGGAACCTCTTCGTCATCACGGGCAATGAACAGGTTCGTAGTGATGCTGTCGGCGCCCTGCCAAGGGTTCGTGACGGTAACCAATACGCTCTTTTTGCCGTCTGCACCTTTTATGTCAAACCCCGAAGCGTATTCAGGTGTATAGACCGTTCGGTTGAAATCGGCGAGTTTTGAACTTTTATTGTGGCAGCCTGTGAATGCCAATACAAGTAGCAACAGCAGGCTTAAATTCTTTAATGCTTTCATATCGTTACATATTTGTATTTTCGGACTTTTTCTTGTTTTTCCCGAACTTCGGGGTAATGCCGATGAAGAACTCGAAGTTGATGCCGGGCATGGGGCGCGAGAGTACCGAAAGGTAGTCCTCGTTGAAGAGGTTGTTGACGGCGAATTTTAACTGGATGTCCACCGGTTTGAAAAACAGGTTTTTCTCCAACGAGACATTGCTCATGAAATATTCGGGCAGGTGTCCTGTCAGCGTATAGTCGTTGCTCGACATGGTGTAACGTTCCGAGTAGAACGCCCATTTGTAAAGGAACGCCCAAGTCCGCCACGACAACCGTCCGGTCAGCGATGCGGAGTGCTTCGGCACGTAGGGTAACTGCTTGCCCACTGACTGGTCAGCAGGCGACATCTTCTCACCTTCATTGATGGAGGGTGTCCACGAATAGGACCCGTTCAAGTCGATGAGCCAATCTTTCGCCGGCTGCACGGCGAAGTTCGCTTTGACCTCGACGCCGTAGGCGTGGACCTTCTTTACGTTGCGGGGCGAGAAGAAGCCCTTGGTGGTGGGCAGCCAGATAATCCAGTCGTCGATGTAGGAGTCGAACCAGTTCGCACCGCCGCTCAACTTGTAAATGCCTTTCTTGCCGACATCGAAACTCACCCCGGCATCATAACTGAAACCTTGTTCGTTTTTCAGGTTGGGATTACCTCCCGGCAAAAAGTATAGGTCGTTCAGAGTTGGGAAACGGTAGTTACGCGATATGGATGCTTTCAGCATCACATTTCCTTTCGGGGAAATGATACCGTCAATGAAGAAAGCCGGAATGAGTGGAATCCAATCGGAACCATACATCTCTTCCCGCAGTACCACCGACATACCCAAGCGGTCTATCGGCTGCCACTTGGCGGATACGGAGCCGGAGAGTTCCACGCGCCCCTTGTCATAGCCCACGATGGCCTTGCCACCGTCCTGCAAGATGATGTTCTTGTCCTCGCTCCGTACCAAATGCTGGTGTGCCGATACATTGGCGGTGAAAAACCATTTTTTATCCAAAGAATACTCTCCCTCCGCCTGACCGTAAAACGTGTTTACCTTGCTGCGGGAGCGGGTCATCGACGCCCAGTTGTCAGGTGCGACCTCACGCTTGTAGTCGTAGGCCATCCATGTGTGTATGTAACCGCCTTTCACGCCGAGTTTCCAGTTGCTTTTCATGTGATCCCAGGACAAGACGCTGCGGAACGTCTGTTCTCGCTGGCGGTTCTCGAAGTCGGTTGCATCTCCATAGTCGGTCGTCAACATCGGAAGTTCCCGGTTGGAGTTGATATACCAGGCGTTCAGCCCGAAACGGTCGCCTTTCCCGGTATTGTAATACACTTCCTGAAGCAAATGCAGGTCCTTGAACGCCCCGGAGCGGTTGCGCTCTTTCGGGTGATACTGTCCGACGATGTTCTTATCCTCGTCGTAGATGTTTATCTTTTTGTCGTGGTTGGTGTACTTGTAATCGTTAGGCGAGGAAGAATAGACCGCACGGGTGGAGACGTGCCACCGCTCACTTCCGTAGGTGAAGCGGGCGAACTCATCGAAGGTCTTGAACGAGCCGATGCCCTGCACGTACTGGGCGTTGAACCCTTCAGCGACTTCAGGAGCCGTGCCGAGTTTGACCAGACCGCCCAGTCCACCGCCCGTTTCGTTCACCGATGAAGTACCGTGCAGCAGCGATGCCTGGTCGATGAAGTAGGACGGAATGGTGGAGAAGTCGGTCATGCCGAGCATGGGGTTGTTGATGCGCATCCCGTTCCACGTCACCTGCGTATGGCTGGGCGACGTGCCTCGGAAGGCGACGGTCGAGAGCGTGGCGCGGCCGTAGCTCTTGACAAACACGGACGAGTTGAACGTCAGGATGTCCGCCATCGAGAGGGCGATATTTTCTTTCAGTGCGAGTGAATCGAACTTCGTCTTCTGCACGCCGATTTCCTTCATCGGCCGTTTGCCCCATACGGTCACCTCGTCTATCTGGTGAATACGCCGGGTGATTCCCTGCGCAGACAGCACGGATGGACAGACAACCAATATTGAGAAAAGTAAATATTTTGTATATGTCATTTCCTTTTGTTTTTAATATGGTTATTTACCGCAGCATATGCAGAGAATGATGCCCGCATAAAATCTTGATAGGCATTGAATCCGTTTTCTTCAAGCAGTTGGTCGTATTCGTCCTCGAATGAAAGTTCCTGATGAACCGTCTCTTGTTTCTCAATGTGGTGTTTTACCCGATTCAGATCATTGAATGACACGCTAAACGAATCAAATCCGGCTGCCCATCCTGAAAAATCCGCATATTCCGGATATTTTCGATAGACAACGCCTGTAGAACTTTTTACTTTATTGATAATCTTTGCGAAGTCCGTGGGAGATGGTATCTCTACAAGTATATGAACATGATTGAGAAAAGCATTGCAGGCATAGACATGACAGCCTTTCCTTGTGAAAATTTGTACCATCTGATCGAGAATCATTCCTTTGGTTGTCATTGGAATCGTCATCTCCTGTCTTTTCGTGATGAAAATAATATGGTATATATGCCGCAATTTATTCTTCATTTCCAACAAAATGCACCGGGGATAATCCCGACATAAAATTCATCTATCAATTTCCCTTCGGGCGAGTAGCGGTATATCATGCCCTGCTGCTGGTAATCGATGGCATCGGCGATGTACACTTCTCCGTTGGCGGGGTTTACCGTCAGTCCGTAATAAATCGTGCCGCTGTATTCGAGGAACGGACGTACCGGCACATGGCTGGCTGTCACGTCCATGCTCCAAATGGCCTTGTTGATCCAGTAGAGTTTGTCCCTGTCGCCATTGAGCTGCACCTCCGAGGGCCAGTCGCCCAACTTGAACTTGAACTGCTTCTCCACGGTGAAGGTCTCGGCATCGATGCGGTAGAGCGACGGGGCTTCGTAACCGTAGGGGCTGCCCTCATAACCGCCGTCGGTCACCGTCCACATTTTGTTGTACTTGTCCATGACCAGCGATGTCGGTTGTATGCCGACCTTCAGTTCATCGACTACTTGATCGGTTTCGGTGTCGATTTTGATGATGCGGTTCTGGTAACTCCAGCAGTTGCAATAGACGTATTTGCCGTACTGCACCATTTGCTCCGTCGAGCCGCTTTCCATCGTCATGTCCGGCACTTGAATATAGCCGGTAATTTCGTATTTCTTCGGGTTGATGATGAAGATGCGGTTGTCCCACAATTGGGTGACGTATGCTTTTTCGTCGCTTAGGAAATGAATGTAGCGCGGTGAGGTCAGGTTCTCGATGCGTCCTACCTCCTTGAAGGTGTTCAGGTCGATGGCGAAAATCACGTGGGAGTTGTTCACCACGACCCAGCCCTTGTTGTCGTAGATGGTCATCGACTGTGCCACGTCGCCGAGTTTCATGCCGTTGGCACGGAAGAAGATTTCGTTCTGCACCTGTTTGGTTGCCGGGTCGTAATAGGACAAGGTAGCATTGCCGTACTGGAAGTTGCCCTCGTTGGTGATGAACAGTCCGGCTCCCGTGGCGTTGAAATCTTCCACGGCATCGCCGTAGTCCCACTTCATGCAGGATGTCAAGGATAGTGTTACTCCGACAACTACGCTCCATAGCAGATATTTCAATTGGTGATAGGTCATACCGTTATTTTTATAGTTAATCCCCGGCAGCTTACCTTACGGTAAGCATACCGAGGATTGGCAGAAAATTTATTGTTTCGTTATCTATTCGGCAAGCTTGTACTTCCCGTCTTTCATCTCTTGGAAAGTGGGGTTGTAACCACATTCTTTGACAGACCATTGAGATTCTCCTGTTAGAACATTGTTTTCAAACAGGTATTTGAAAGAACTGAAATCAGTAACATCTCCTTGCCCGCTTATACTAATCCCTTTTGCTGATTTGAGACCTGAAAAATCAATGGACAAAATACCATTAGAACCAAAATCAGAATACGGGCATGTTATTGAAAGATTTTCGGATATTGATTCTACGTTAGGATAAGATACTTTATCTACTTCCATATCAAACATAAAAGAAGATGTTGCAATATCAAACTTCCCATTTATCGTTTTTAATTTGGGACATAGAATATTAGTAGCCTCAATCTCAAACTTAATTTGTGCATCAGCTCCATCCGTTCCAATGCTTTCCAGATTGGTAAACTCAATATCATTCTTAAGTTCGTAAGTCGTAACTGAACATGAACCGAGAATTTTTTTCAATAACGGGAAGGTAATATTATTTGCATTCCTATTTGTCCCTAATGTTAAGGTCCCTCCAATTTCCTGCAATTTAGGAAATTCGATTTCCGCCGCCGTATTAACACTTCCCGAATTCAATGCAATAGTCATATCTCCTGCCACACGAATAAATGGCATAACAAATTCTTTTACATAAAAATAATCTATGCATTGGAAGTCACCCTGTATATTTGAGATTCCTTCCAACGTAAATTCTGTCAATCGACAATCTTTAGGAAGTAGAAAAAGGCTACCGTTAAATGTTTCCGATCCTACGATTTTATTTAGTTGCTTACATTGTAGGGTAAGTGTATTTCCGTTAAAATTTATCTGGGACAAATCCAGTTCTTCTATGAGCAGATTAGTTAAAGTCATATCACCGAGTACATCTTTCAAAGAAGCTATATTGAGTTTATTGACTTTATTCGCATCCACACTGGTCTCTCCGCAGGAAATAAGACCGGGAAGTTCAACAATGGAAATTTCTTTGCAATTTTTTATAGTTAGTCCTCCAACCGAATGTAATTCGGTCATTGCAAGACTTCCGATGGAGGACATATCGGAGAATGAGGCAGTACCGGCCACACTTTCCAATGCCGGTAGATAAATTCCTTGCAGTTTGGGAAAATATTGGATTGTAAGTTCATTCCCGACCTGTTTGAGCGCTGAGAAAACAATGGCTTCGGTTGTCGCTGATTCTTTTTGTGCTACCGAACCTTTGACAATTAAGGAAGCTCCGACAGATTCAACGGCATTTGCATCCAAATCAAGTAAAGCATCGGAAGTTATATACATATCCTCACCAATGAACTCGACTTTGGGTATAGATATTTTTTCAATGACAGAACTGTTAACGACAAAATCACCGGTCACTCCAAGCAAAGAGGGCAGATTAACCGTTTTGAGCATTATGTTTTTACTGGCAGAAGTTGTCGAACCTAATTTGAAACTTCCGAGTTGTTCCAGATTATCCAACCCGGTCAAATCCGTTCCTTTGTAAGACGGATTGATGACAAGGGAGTTACTGATTTGTTTCAGGTTGGCAAGTCCGTCCAGATTGGTGATTTCTTCTCCGTCTGCCGTTCCGATGGTCAGGCTGCCTTCGATTTTGTTTATTCCTGTCTTTGCAAAATTATCAACCTCGGCTTGCGTGGCAAGTACTACGCTGCCGCTCTGTTCGATGTCTGTATATTGATAAGTATAGGAATATACTTTGCTATCCTGCATTTTGGAGGTAACTACGAATTTCCATTCATTCTCCCAATCCTCTATGGTCGATGGATTCGGGTTAATAGAGGCTCCCTCGCAAAGGGCATACTCTACGGTAGCCCCTTTCAGACTGGTATTATAAGGTATCTCAACTGTAATCTTGTCCCCGACTATCATGGCTTGATAGGTAATGCCATCTACAGTTAGAGCAAACTCGGAGATGAAGTGATCCTTGCCGTCTATTCCGCTTACTTCAGGGTCGTCATCACTACATGCAGCAAGGCAGAGCGTAGCGAAACAGAATAGGATGAAATGATATATTTTGTTCATAATGAATTTTATTTGTCGTTATTGTTGTTTTCATCACAGAACTTGAAAACTTCCGTGGAATTTTCCCCTAACCATCCGGCTTTTACATTGACTCCGGTCTGCACCTTGATAAAGTCGATATGGGAAAGGTTTGCAGACGTGCCGTCGATATTGAGCGCATCGGAAATCTTAAAATAGTTTCCAAGTGCTCCCGCGTTAGGATTGTCTTTATTGGGCATATCATCACCAATATTATCGGCATATCCCCACCCGAACGGATTATTGGACCACATGCCTGTCGACGGGCTTTGTTCGGTACGTGCTTTCAGGCATGTGCCGTATAACGTATAGGAATCCTCTTCAATCCACAAAGGATAATAAAACTCTTGCGGGTGATAGTTGCCGAGACGGTCAATCGCCCCTTTATTTCCCTTGTTGTCTTGCCATTGGGTGTCCATGTTGGGACCGGGACGGAAATAAGTTACGGCATAGTCCTGAATGGTTTCGGGTTTTCCATATTCAGAACCCTTCAGTTCATACCATTCATCGTTGGGCAAGCCGTCTCCATTGACATCTTGCATTACCCATACAATGCCCGGTTCATTTGACGAATCAAAGGCATTTCCTTTGATGGAAAAATCATAACCGCCTTTGTTTTCGATACTGTGGTCGAATCCTACTACAATATATCCTCCCCAACCTCCGAGAGAAACATATTGTTCATTATCAAGACGTTTTTGTGCGTAAGCACAGGCTGCTTCGTGCGTGCTTTCCCCATTGAAACCTGCTGTATTCGTTTCGTTTACAAATTGTCCCGGAGCCGGAACAAATTCATATACTTTATTGCTGTAAATGGAATTTCCGGCAGCAAAAGGTCTTTTTCCGGCCGCTTCACAACATTTCACCGGAATATTGACACTGACTTCATCGACACCGGA